>Ga0066367_1000094_pt1 | contig 14704 bp, 15 predicted proteins | sample Knorr_S7_td_AAIW_FD_77335 | JGI IMG/M metagenome (GOLD analysis project Ga0066367, IMG submission 77335) | Marine microbial communities from Southern Atlantic Ocean transect - Knorr_S7_td_AAIW_ad_750m_LV_A | ecosystem: Environmental > Aquatic > Marine > Oceanic | place: Atlantic Ocean...
GGTCCGGAGGAATAACGTGGCGGACGAGGATTGTGTCATCGGGGATGACCTTGCTTGCCCGGTGGAGATTCAACCGGGTGTCGATCACGCGACGCCGGAAGATTGGACCTGGCGGACGATAGGAACCAGCCAGCCCAACCGGGCGACCTATCACTTGACCCACAGCGACGTTAGCCGGGTTATCGTGGATGTGCTGCGACCGGCCGACTCCCCGACAGACGGCCAATTTGTCTTATCCGAGGAAGTTCCGGTCATCATCATGGACAGTCTGGACAAGTATTGGGCGGCGGAGTCCCGCACCAAACTACCGCTTAACGGCATTCGGGTGCCGGTGGAAGGCGACACCATAGGGGAGGCCAAGAGGGCTCTGGCTGCGGACCTGGCGGCTCAACTTCGCCTGCTTCTACTGTTGAACGCGTCCCATAAGGGACTGGCTCCTCAGTTGCAGGAAAATCTGGCCTTTCTGAGTTCAATCATGAACCCTGCGCCAGGGTCTGGCTCCTAGCATTGGGCGAAACGCTCCGGGTGGAGCGTTCCTGGCTGGTCCGTGCTTTAGGTAACGTCCGGTAATGCCCGGAGAGTGGCTACGACATCGTTGGTAGGCACCATACTGGAACTCTCGTCCAGACGCTGTTTTAGCTCCACCACTCCGGCTTTCAGGTTGCGAGGGCTGACAACCAAGCGAACTGGCAAGCCTAGCAGGTCGACGTCGTTGAACTTGACCCCGGCAGATCCGTCGGTGCGGTCGTCGTAGAGCACCTCGAACCCTTGGTCCTGTAGCTCCTGATATAGCCGCTCCGCCTCTTCGGCCACCTGCTCGTCCGCCAGGTTCAGGCCTACCAAGTGAACCTGATATGGGGCGATGGGCGCCGGGAACACTATCCCTTTGTCGTCGTGGTTCTGTTCTATTGCCGCAGCCAATAATCGACCTACGCCGATACCGTAACACCCCATGATGATCGGTTGCTGGTGTCCACCTTGGTCTAAGAAATTCGCGCCCAGGGCTTCGCTGAAGAAGGTGCCCAACTTAAAGATGTGGCCAACCTCTACGCCTCTGAGAAACTCAAGGGCATGACCGCAGCTGGCACAACTTTGGCCAGGTCCCGCAAGGGCGATGTCTGTTAGTATGTCCACCTGGAAATCCCTGGGATAGTTCGCGCCGCGCAAGTGGGTGTCGAGTTTGTTAGCGCCCACCACGAAGTTGTTGCCTTTGGTGATGGACAAGTCGCCGACCCGTTTGACGCCTTGGATGCCGATGGCCGAAGCGGAGCCAGCTACCAGCCCAGCCTTGGCGACCTCTTGATCGTCGGCCAGGCGCAATTCGCTGGCGTGCAGGGCATTCTTCAGCTTTACTTCGTTCACTTCCAGGTCGCCGCGGATGGTGACGAACACCAGTTCCCCGTCAGCCATGTAAAAAACGGCTTTGAAGGTCTTGTCGTCGGATATATTCAGGAACTTGGCCAGTCCGTCGATGGTCTTGATGCCGGGGGTGCTGACTTCTTGCAGTGACTCTTCGGCCTCAGCATCCAGTTGCCGGTAGACTCCCGAAGCCTTCTCTGCGTTGGCCGTGTAGCCACAGGAAGGGCAGGTAATGACGGTATCTTCCCCGGTGGGAGTGGCCAGGATAAACTCATGAGAGTCTTTGCCGCCGATGGCCCCGCTGTCGGCCTCGGCCATCAGCACCGGTAGCCCGCAACGCCGGTAGATGTTCTTGTAGGCTTGGGCCATCGCCTGGTAGCTATCGTCCAGGCTATCTTCGTCGGCGTTGAAGCTGTAAGCGTCCTTCATCGCGAACTCGCGAACTCGCACAAGTCCGGCCCTGGGACGGGGCTCGTCCCTGAACTTGGTTTGGATCTGATAAAGAATCACCGGCAAATCACGGTAGCTTTGGACGTTGGCTTTGACGATGCCAGTAACGACTTCTTCATGGGTGGGCGCCAAGACCATCGGCCGGCCCCGGCGGTCTTCTAGGGAAAAGAGGTTATCTCCGAAAGCGGCCCCTCGGCCGGTTTGTTCCCACAGCTCCCTCGGCTGAAGAGCGGGCATCAGCAGTTCTTGGCCGCCTGCCTTGTCCATCTCCTCACGGATGATATTTTCAATCTTGCGGATAGACTTCCAAGCCAACGGTAGGCTGGCATATATCCCCGCCGCCACCTGATGAATCAGTCCGGCTCGCAGCATCAGCCGATGGCTGGCTGTTTCCGCCTCGGGAGGGTCGTCTCGTAGGCTCTTGGTGACTAGCTGGGTTACCCTCATTATTCGGTAGAACCAACAGCCGACGGAGTGTTTTCCACTTCTTCCATCAGCGCGGTCAGCATGTCTTCTTCGGCTACCACCTTAACCTTCACTCCCTTGCGGAAAATTATGGCCCGCCCCGCTCCGGCGGCGATGCCCACGTCGGCGTCCTTGGCCTCGCCTGGCCCGTTGACCTCGCAACCCATGACTGCCACCGTAACGCTTTTGTCGCTGGCTCTTAAGAGATTGTCGACCTGGTTGGCAAGCTTCACCACGTCAACGTCAGCCCTTCCGCAGCTAGGGCAGGCGACTAGAATCGCTCCCTTGCTGCGCATGTTCAGGGATTTGAGTATCTCGAACCCGGCGAAGACTTCATCTTTGGAGTCTCCCGCCAAAGATACTCGTATGGTGTCGCCGATTCCCTGGTACAACAACATGCCTAGACCCACCGAGGACCGGATCGACCCGGCTTGAACGGTGCCAGCTTCGGTGATGCCCAGATGTAACGGGTAAGGCACCATCTCCGCCAGCTTGGTGTAGGCCTCGACGGTTGTTGGAACGTCGAAAGCTTTCATAGAAATCTTAATCTGTTCGAAATCCTGATCTTCCAGCAGGCTAATCTCCCACAATGCCGTGGCTACCATGTGGTCGACGACGCTGTACTCGCCTTCTTGAGCATTCCCGGCCTTGGGTAGTTGATTAACCAAGTCCATGTGGCGGGAGAATCCCCTGGTGCGTCCGATGCCGCCCACGGGGGGCAAGCTGCCGAAGTTCACTCCGATACGGATCGGAATGTTTCGCTCTTTGGCGGCTTGGACAACCTGCTTCACTTGGGCTTCGTCCCGAAGGTTGCCAGGATTCAGGCGGAGACAGTCAACGCCGCCTTCAACGCATTCCAAGGCCAGTTGGTAATGAAAGTGGATGTCAGCGACCAGAGGTATATGGATCTGCTTCTTGATTTCCTTCATGGCTTTGGCGGCTTCCATGTCCGGTACCGCGCTTCGGATAATCTCGCAGCCCACTTCTTCCAGCTCATGGATCTGGCGAACGGTGGCAGCCACGTCCCGGGTATCCGTTTTGGTCATGGATTGGACGGTTACGTCAGCGCTACCGCCAACTTGAACGCCACCGATCGTGACTGGTTTAGTAACTCGACGTTTATTCATAGGGGAATCCTATCAGCACCCTACGTAAGGGGGTCTTAGCGTATTCAGGAGATTAGTTACATCAACGCCGCCTCAGTGTCGGTATTGCACGCCACAACAAGCTGTTGAAGACCGAATCTACGGCACGTGACAATGTTACACGAAAGGAGAATACCCTGCCAGGGGATAGGGCTGCAGGGTTATCAGCCCAAGAAACGCTGGCCCTGAATGAGGCGACTGATATCGTTCGCGCTGACCAGAATTATGAAGCCGATGAGCACCACGAAACCGATGAGGTGGACCATCCCCTCTTTGTCCGGAGGCACCCGTTTGCCCCGCCGAACCCATTCCAGCACCACGAAGACCAAACGCCCACCGTCCAAAGCGGGGATGGGCAGAATGTTGAGAATGGCTAGGTTGATGCTAAGTAAAATGGTTATCCCCATCACGCCTACTAAACCACCCTCTTTGGCGAATTCGCCGGTTATCTGGGCGATGCCAATAGGCCCGGAAAATTGAGGAGAGGAACCGCTGGAGAACGCTCCGAAGATGCCCTGTTTCATCAGAACCAGCATCTCCCAGGTGTTAACGAAGCTGTTCCGGAAGGCGGTCCAAGGAGCCTGCGAACGTTTTTCGATGCGGGAATTGTCCAGCCGGGTGCCTATCCCTACCAGCCACCGGCCTTCCTCAGCAACGAATGCGGGTGTCACCCGTATAATCTCTTGATGGCTTCCCCGGGCAACCAGCCACTCCATGGAGCTTCCGCCCTTCAGGTTGATGTAGCGGATAAGGTCTCCGGCGTTTTCTATCTTGGCTCCATCGGAACTCAAGATGATATCGTCTTGCTGGATTCCAGCCGCCTGGGCGGGGGAACCCTCAGTAACCGCATCCACCGCCACCTGGCCAACTAAGACGTCCTGGGGCATCATCAGCAGGACAGTAAATATCGCGATGGGCAGCAGGGCGTTCATCAGCGGGCCAGCCACCAGTACTAGGAAACGGGTGCCTACGCCTTTGCTTGCCAGGCTGCGGGGTATCGCTGGATTGCTTTCCCCGGCCAACCGTACGAACCCTCCCAGAGGGGCCCAGTTCACCGAGTAAAGCATGTCCGCCAGCACCATGGACCCGTTCTCAACGGAGCGGACCTTTCCTTCGTGCTTCAGTAATTGGTCCGAATCAACCACAACTTCGGGCTCACCGGCATCGGGTTGTTCGTTGGCTCCCCCTTTGAGCCCGATGCGGGCTGCCCAACCCACACCCTTTTGGGGCAGTTCGATGATCCGAGCCACCAGATTCCCTTCAGCATCCTCATCCGATGTGACTTTCACCAAACTGCCAGGTTGCAGATCAGTCTCGCCGCTCAGGTTGATGAAGCGAGTATTAGGAGCGATCAATACGCGGGTATTGCCGGTGTAGAAGCCGAATGCACGCGGAGGAAAGCCGACGCCGAATTCCAGTACCTTTACGCCCAGACTGCGGGCGGTGGCGAAGTGACCCAGTTCATGGATAACAACCAGAAACAGTAGGATGGGAACCAAAGTACCGACAGATAAAAGAAAAAATTCCATTCAGCTCCTACCCCGTAACCATTATCCGGTGGTTATCTCGCTGGCCAGCGCCGAGGCCCAGCGATCGGCATCCAGAATCTCTTCGGCGTCAATGCCTTGGCCCGGCTCATGTTTGGAAAGCACCTGCTCCACAACTTTATAGATGCCGGTAAATGGGATTCTTCCTTCAAGGAAAGCGTTGACGGCTATCTCGTCCGCTGCGCTGAGCACTGCCGGGAAGGTGCCGCCACGGCGTGCGGCGTCCAAGGCCAAACCGAAACATGGGTATCGCTCAGGCTCAAGGGGATCGAATGTCAGCGAATGGGAGATGGTTGTATCCAACTTGGGAATCATTTCATTGGGAAAACGCTGGGGATAGAAGAGGGCGTATTGGATGGGCAGTCTCATATCGGGCGGTCCCATCTGGGCTTTGACCGCACCGTCTGTGAACTCCACCATCGAGTGAATCGTACTCTGAGGATGTACCACTACTTCTATCCTATCCCAGGGTACGCCAAATAACCAGTGGGTTTCGATGACCTCGAACGCCTTGTTCATCAGGGTGGCCGAGTCGATGGTAATCTTGCGGCCCATCTGCCAGGTAGGATGCTTCAGAGCCTTTTCCGGTGTGACATCGGCCAGTTCTTCCAGGGGTGTTGTTCGAAAGGGGCCGCCCGATGCTGTAATCATCAGTCGCCGGATCGGGTTGTCCTCACCCCGCAGGCATTGCCAGATGGCGCTGGGCTCGCTGTCCACGGGAAGAATCACGCCGCCGTATTTCTTCTCGTAGTCTTTGAGGATAGACCCGGCCATAACGATGGGTTCTTTGTTGGAAAGGGCGACCGCTTTACCGTGTTTGAGGGCGCTGAGGGTTGGCACCAACCCCAGGCTGCCCATGGTGGCCACCATCACTTGGTCTATATGGTCAAGAGCGACCATTTCCGCCATGGGAGTGAAGGTGACGCCATCAGGCAATGAGTCCAGCGGCTTGATGCAGCAAACGTGTTTGGGGTTGAACTCCGCCATCTGTTCTTTCAACAGGTCTATGTTGTTGCCGGCGGCCAAGCCAACGACTTCAAATTCGCCGGGGAACGCCCGCACGATATCTAGGGTTTGCCTGCCTATGGACCCGGTTGAACCGAGTATTACTATCTTCTTCATGGAGTAAACACTGTGGACACCAAATAGTATACCGCAGGTACCGATATAATAATGCTATCCAATCGGTCGAGGATCCCACCATGCCCCGGAAAAAGGCTACCGGCATCTTTTGCGCCAGCGATCCGTTTCAATTTAGACTCCAGCAGGTCGCCCCATTGAGCAGCCACTCCGACGATGGCGCCAATCACACCCACCTGCCACAACGGTATCCCCAGGTCGAAAGCCAATCCCAATACCAAGGCCGCAGCCACGGCGAAAACGAATCCCCCGGCGCTGCCCTCCCAGGTCTTGCCCGGACTGATCTGTGGAGCTAACTTGCGCCGGCCGATCAGCCGACCGATCATATAAGCGCCGGTGTCGGTGGCGAAGGTAACAAGTATGGCGAAGAGGAGCCAATCGCGACCCGCGGCCAGATCCCGCAATGCCAGGCTATGCCCCAAAAGAAACCCAACGTAGATCGGACCGCCTAGTAGATAAACACCGGCCGCCAGGTGTCTCCGGCCCGAATGAAAGGCGATAATCCATAACAGCCCAACTAAGGCACCGGAAACCCAGATTCCGCCGGAGATTATTAGAAGGCTTAGCGTCCCTGACGCAGCCTTGGCGCCCAACACCAGAGCGGCGGTCCATATAATCCCGAGGATGATGGGCAGAGGACCGGTTTCAGGGGGTAGGAGGCGGTAGAATTCGCGTATGCTGAGCACTGCCGCCAAGACCACCAGCGCTATAAGGGCGGCGCCGCCCCACCATATGGCTGCCAGCAGGATAGGAGTCCCTACTAGGGCTGTCAGAACCCGCGGGAGCAATCGTCAGTCCTCTGGTTCTACTCTGCCGAAACGCCGTTGGCGGGTGCTATAGTCCTCCAGGACCCGTTCAATTTCATCAGACTCTAGATCAGGCCAGAGGGTAGGGGTGTGGTAGTACTCGCTGTATGCGGACTGCCACAGCAGAAAATTGCTGATTCGCATCTCGCCGCCGGTGCGGATAATCAGGTCAGGGTCGGGAGAGTGGCCGGTGAACAAGTAGCTTTGGAATAAAGCTTCGTCCACTTGGTCCTCGGGTATGCCGTCGCGTATGATTTTCTTTACAGCCGCCAGAATCTCATCGCGGCCGCCGTAATCAAAAGCCACGTTCAGAGTGATGCCGCTGTTTCCCCGAGTTAACTGCTCTGCGTGGGCCACTTCTTCTCGCAGTTGGGGGCTAAGACGGTCCTGCTTGCCGATGTGGACGATGCGTACGTTGTTTTCGTGGAGGGCTTCGGTTTGAACCCGCAAGGCGTATTGAAGAATCTCTAAGATACCCGTGACTTCTTCTTCAGGGCGGTTCCAATTCTCTGTGGAGAATGCGTAGAGGGTAACGTATTGCACGCCTTTCTGGGACAGGGTTTTCAGAATCTTTTGGATGGAGTCCACGCCGACACGGTGGCCGTCCAAACGGGGCAGGCCCCTTTTCTGGGCCCATCTTCCGTTGCCGTCCATGATGATAGCAACATGGACCGGCACCTTCGGTTGTCCTTTCGAGCTTTGTTGGGATGCCGATGCCTGAGTTTGCATCGACTAGACCTGCATTATCTCCGCCTCTTTGGCGGCAGCTACTTGGTCCACGGTCTTGGTGTGGCCGTCGGTGGCCTTCTGTAGCTGATCTTGGGCACGGCGGCTCTCGTCTTGAGAGATATCCTTGTCCTTTTCCATCTTCCTCAAGCGGTCCTGGCCGTCCCGGCGCACGTTTCTGATGGACACTTTGCCATCTTCAATCTTGCGCTTTAACAGTTTAACCATATCTTGACGCCGCTCGGTGTTAAGCGGGGGCACCGGCACGGTGATATTGTTGCCGTCATTGGAGGGGTTGAACCCCATGTCGGACTTCAACAAACTCTTCTCGATCTCTTTCATCGCCGATTTGTCCCATGGCTGGACCATGATAGCCCTAGCGTCGGGCGCGGAGATGGACGCGATCTGGTTGAGCGGCGTAGGTACTCCGTAGTAATCCACGCTGATGTTCTCAACCAAAGAAGGAGTTGCCCGTCCTGTTCTGAGAGCATTGAGTTCTCTCTTCAGAGCGTCTATGGCCCGGTCCATCTTCAGGTCCACGTCGGACAGAACGCTTTCGGGTGTCTGGTCGGTACCGCTGTCTTTCTTTGTCGTCATTGTTAATCCCTCCCGGTGATGATGGTTCCTACAGAATCACCAGCCAGAATTCGCCCAATGCTTCCTTGGTCTCTGATGTCGAAGACGATGATTGGCAACTTGTTGTCCATGCACAGAGATACCGCAGTGGCGTCCATGACATCCAAGCGCCTGTTCAATGCGTCCATATAGTCTAGCTCACTAAACCTGGTGGCTCCTGGGTTCTCATTGGGGTCTGAGTCGTAAACGCCGTCTACGTTGTTCTTAGCCATCAGGAGTACTTCTGCGCTAATCTCCAGGGCTCTGAGCGCTGACGCGGTATCGGTAGTCATGAATGGGTTCCCGGTGCCGGCGGCGAACACTACCACCCGCCCTTTCTCCAAGTGCCGTATCGCCCTGCGACGGATATACGGTTCGGCAACTGCTTGAACTTGCAGCGCGCTTTGGGTGCGTGTCGTGATGCCACACTTTTCCAAAGCGTCCTGAAGGGCCAAAGCATTAATCATCGTAGCAAGCATTCCGGCATAGTCGGCGGTCGCCCGGTCCATTCCCTGTTCTTCGGCTGCCGCTCCACGCCAAATGTTTCCACCGCCGATGACTACGGCGACCTCAACGCCCATGCTATGGGCGTCACTTATCTGTTGAGCCAGATAAGTGACGGAGTCGGGATCAATACCATAATGGCCGGAGCCTTTTAACGACTCACCGCTTACTTTAAGCAGAACCCGATTGTAGCTAGCCTGACGCATGGGGCCCGGCTGAGGTTACTCACCCAGGGCTAGGCGGCTGAATCGAACTACCCGTACGTTCTCGCCGACCTTGGCCGCCATTTCTTGAACCACTTCCGCGACTGAGGAACCGCCTTTGATGAAGGGTTGATTCAGCAGGCATACTTGGGCCGCAGGCCGGTCGTCGTCCGCTTTTTTCTCGCTTTCATCTAGGTAGGCCGGTGCCATCGCCGCTACTTGCATCGCGATGTCATGGGCAAGGGCTTGGAACTCTTCAGTGCGGGCAACAAAATCAGTCTCGCAGCCCAACTCAACAATCGCTCCCACCCGGGAACCGGTGTGGATGTATGCTTGGACTGCTCCCTCATTGGTTTCACGACCGGACCTTTTGGCCGCCTGAGAGAAGCCTTTTTCCCTCAAGACTAGGACCGCTTTGTCCATATCTCCCTGGGTCGCCTCCAAGGCCACTTTGCACTCCATGACTCCAGCCCCGGTTTGGCTACGTAAGGCTCGGATTTGATCGACGCTGGCCACTAATCAGTCCTCCTGTTATTCCAAAGGGAAACTAGGCCGTGGGGTTGGAACTGTTACGGCTATGTGTGCCGAACATCACCGCCGGTTGCCTGTGCCAGCGGTGACCTGAGACCGGCTCCTGATTCAGGAGCCAGTCTTTTAGCTATCAGATTAGGCTTCTGTAGACTCGGAAGGCTCCGGCTCATCTACGACGGCGCGCTCTAGGGAAGGAACTTCCTGCCCTTCTGAGTCCACCGCCGGTACCTCGGCTGTCTCCCCGAATAGTTCAGAGATTGCAGGTTCCGGCGCACCGGTTCCGTCTTCTTCGTCATCTTCGGTCAGGTCCAAGGCTTCTCGCCGGGCTTGCTCCAGTAGTGCCAGCTCTTCTTGTTCTGCCAACATCATGGCTTCTCGCTGGGCTACCCCTTCCAGAGCGGCGGTGGCCATTCTGCCTGCGATCAAACGAATGGACCGAACGGCGTCGTCGTTGCCCGGGATAGAGTGGGTTACTTTGTCCGGGTCGCAGTCCGTGTCTACGATGGCGAATATCTGGATGCCCATGCGGCGGGCTTCGGCGATACAGATGTCTTCTTTGCCGATGTCAATGACGAACAGTGCCTTGGGCAGTTCGTTCATCTCGCGCATGCCCAGGAAATATTTTTCCAGCCTGGCCAGAGTGTCGCGTAGTTTTACGCCTTCTTTCTTGGGGAGGACCCTGAAGTAACCGGCGTCACGCTTCTGTTGCAGGTCAATCATGTGATTGATGCGGCCACGGATGGTCTGGAAGTTGGTCAGAGTTCCACCCAGCCAGCGCTGGTTCACGTACCACATTCCACAACGTTCGGCTTCGCTCTGGACAACTTCTTGAGCCTGCCGCTTGGTGCCAACGAACAGAATCTTGCCGCCGTCGGCTGCCACTTGGACCATTGCCCGGTAAGCCTCGTTAATCAGGCCTAACGTCTGCTGTAGGTCGATGATGTGAATCCCGTTTCTCTGGGTGAAGATGTACCGCTTCATCTGCGGGTTCCATCTTCGGGTCTGGTGCCCAAAGTGGACGCCAGCCTCAAGGAGGGACTTCATCGTGATTGGTGCATTTACTGGAGGAGCGGGGCGGTCCTCAACGACTGGAGCGACTGGAGCATCTGGAGCTTGTACCATAAAACCTGCCTTTGCTAAGCCTATAACCTTAATGGTTACTGACTTGATTCGCCATTATCGGGAGTCTCCACGGGGCGTACCGTGGATTGGATGAGTATATCACAGGCCCATTTCACGGGCAATGATGAAACATGCCATCGGTATAGGTATTTTGGCTTCAAACCCGGAGAATTCTCAAGCGGCCGGCCTAGCCGTAGCCCAACCGGTGCAGGTCTTCTTCGTTCATTCCGATGCAGTGCCCCATCTCGTGCCACAAAGTTATTCGGATCTCCCGCTCCGCCTGTTCCCGGGAAGAACAGCTACGCAGTATGGGCTGCCGGTAGATGGTGATGCGATCAGGTAGCGCCGGGCCGTATCCCTCCCTTTCCGACAGTGGCACCCCGGTGTACAGTCCAAAGAGGGTTCCCGGTTCTTCCAGCAACTCAAGGTCTTCCTTTCCCGGCCACTCTTCCACGACGATATCCAGATTGTGCGCGGCCTTGCGCATCTCAGCCGGGATCTGGCGGTATGCCTGCCGCACCAACCGGTTGAACTCGCGTGGCGAAATTTGAATCAACTTCCGATACCCGAGTCTATGCCAGCCTGCTGACGAAGGGTTTTCAAGATGTCTATGTTCTTTTGATCCGGTCCCTTCTCATCGAATCCGGGGACCTCCAACAGGAAAGGAACGTCCCGGAAGGCTGGGTGTCCCATGATGGTGGCGAAGCCGGACTCACCGATAAAGCCGTCTCCGATGTTGTCGTGCCGGTCCACGCCGGAACCGCATGGCCGCTTCGAGTCGTTGGCATGGACCACCAGTAGATTAGACACCCCGATGGTATCTTCGAACTCGCTAATCATGGATTCGATACCCTCGGTAGACGCCAGGTCGTATCCCGCCGCAAAGCTGTGTTGAGTGTCGAGGCAAACCTTTAGGCGCGGACTGTTGACTCCTTCGATGATGCGCCCTAATTCGTCGAATTTCGCACCGATGTGCTGCCCCATGCCTGCCATGTTCTCCACGGCCAAGTAAGGCCCATCCGGCGAGTTTTCAAGCACCCTCTGAATCGCTGCGACGCTTTGGGCCAAAATAGCCTCGTAGCCCGCGCCTTTGTGGCTGCCGGGATGAAAGACAACACCCGTCGCCCCAATCTCGGCGGCGAGGTTCATGTAATTGATTAGAGACTGGACTCCCCGGTCCAAGTGAGCCTCGTTGGCAGTTCCCAAGTTGATTAAGTAGATCGCGTGTAGGAACACCGAGTCTATCCCGGCTTCGGCGGCCTGGCTTCGGAAAGACTCGATCTCCGGCTCTGGAATAGGCTTGAAAGCCCAACCTTGAGGCGAAGAGCCGAATATCTGGATGGCTTCACAGCCAATCTCCATGGCTCTGGCGATAGACTTGCTGATTCCCCCGGCGGTGGACACATGGGCGCCAATCTTCATCTGTCGCTCTCTTGTAGCTGTTGGCAGTCAGCGATCAGCCATCAGCGATTAATCTCGAATGCTTTGGTTTCAGGCCGATCTAGCGGCCGAAACCGAGTAGATAACAGTGTAACCCTATCCAGTTAACAATATGGAGAGCTCTATCAACCGAAATCATGAAGAGCTGCCCGCTGAAAGCTTACCGCCTGCATCATACATCAGCGCCATCAGCGCTGGATTGGCGGCTCAACCTCTCGAAGATATAATCCTACCCAATGATGCGTGCGTTAGTTCTGGAAAAACCCGGTAGACCGCCGGTCTTGGCGGTGAAAGAAACCCCCATCCCGTCTCCGGGACCGGGAGAGGTGCTGGTGGAGGTCGAAGCCTGCGGCTTTTGCCATCATGACCTCTTGGTGATGGCTGGCGTACTGCGGCGGGGGGTGAAGCCGGGAGTCATTCTAGGCCACGAGATATCGGGGACCGTGGTTCAGCCTGGGGAAGGGGTCACTACGATTGCAACGGGCGACCGGGTCGTTAGCCTGTTGACCAACGCCTGCGGCCGGTGCGAGAGATGCCGAAGTGGCCGGGAGCACCGGTGTATCTACGGCGAAGGCATCGGCCATGGCCGGGACGGCGGGTTCGCCGAGTACGTAGCGCTGAGCGAGTTCAGCCTGGTGAAATTACCCGAGGATGTGGACCTAACCGGGGCGGCCCTTCTAGCTTGCCCCATGGGCGTGGCGCTGCAAGCGGTGCAGAACGTTGCGGAAGTCAGGCCCAGAGAAACCACTGTCGTCACCGGCGCCGGGGGCGGACTTGGCGTCCATGGGCTACAGATGGCCGCGGCGCTGGGGAGCCGGGTCTTGGCGGTAACGACCTCAGAGGACAAACTGGGTAGATTCGCGTCGCTGGGCGCGGAGGAAATTCTCCACACGGACGAGTTGGATTTCAGCGAGATGATCTTGGCCCTGACAGAAGATGAGGGGGCCGAGGTAGTTTTCGATACGGTAGGCTCCGTCCTATTCTCGTCTAGTTGGCGCAGCCTGGCCCAGTTCGGGCGTCTGGTTCTATTGGGAGAAGTCGCTGGCAAGGCCGTGGAGTTGAACCTGGCAGAGATTATCTTCCGTGACGCCCGAATCTTGGGATCCTCGGGAGTTTCACGCGCGGTCATCGAGCAGGTCGTCGATATGGTTTCCCAAGGACAGGTGGCGCCGGTGGTCGGTGGTGCGATGCCTCTGGAAGAGGCAGCTACCGCCTTCGATCTGCTAACCGGCAGGAGTATTTTCGGGAGGCTGGTCCTTACCGGCCGATAATGCTCATCAGCATGGTTGCCGTGGCCGTGGTTGCCCGCTTGCCTCGTCCTATCAGCTTGCCTAACTCGCCACGATCCCAAATCACGATGAACTGGCTGGCGATAAATATCGAGCTGTAGGTTCCAGCCACGGCTCCGATAGCCACCACCAGTAGCAGCCCTCGGATGCTGGGACCGCCCATCAGCAGCAACGCCAGCAACACGAAAAGGGTTGTGAAGCTGGTGTTCAACGAACGTCCCACGGTGTCCATGATGCTCGTGTTGACCAGGGCCGCCAGGGGCCTGTCTGGGAATCGGATAGTGTTTTCCCGGATCCGGTCAAATACTACGATGGTGTCGTTCACGCTGTAACCGGCCACAATCAGCACGCCCACGATGAACATGGAGTTTACCTCTATGTCCAAAACCTTCCCCAATATGGAGAAAATTCCTATCACTATGACTACGTCGTGGACCAGGGCCAATATGGCGGCCACTCCGTACCGGTAGGATTTGGGGACTCTCCGGAAGGCGTACCAGATGTACAGCAGGATGAATACCGACGCCGCCAGGACCGCGTAGAACGCGTTTATTACCGTCTCACCGGCGATGATGGGCGACACCGAATCGAATTTAACTTTGTCCCGTTCTAGCGCGAGGAATTCTTCCAAATCTCGCTCAACGACTTCCCTTTCCGACAGAAGGTCGCCCACCGGTTCCTTCAGCAACTTGGTGCGAATGAAAAACGTATTGCTGCCGGTCTTTTGAATCAACGCCTCGCTGTGCCCAAGTTGCACCATGCGCTCATGGACATGCTGCTCGGTGACGTCCGCAGCGAAGCTGACCTGCAGTACGGACCCGCTGGTAAAGTCGATCCCAGGGTTTAATCCCGATTCCCAAGAAGCCCATCCCGGAGGTACGATCAGGGAAATCAAACCGGGCAGGATAATCAATGCCGAAATCAGAAAGTACCAGCCTCGTTTGCCAACTATGTCGATCAAATCTAACTCCCACCAGCCGCGGCGTCTCCGGCGCGGCGTAAACGTTCTGGAGTAAACAGACTTATCTTGCGGCCCAGGCCTATCCAGGCCAGGAGTTGAAGCAGGTTCCGGCTGACTACCACTGCCGTAAACATGCTAGCAAAGACACCTATCATGAGACTGATCGCGAACCCCGTAATCAGTCCGCCACCCAACCGGTCGCCGAACCAGATGAGCACGATACAAGTAATCAGTGTGGAGAAGTTGCCGTCTCTTATCGCCGGCCAAGCCCGGTTGAACCCCACTTCCATGGATGAGGCCAAGGTGCGGCCTATGCGCACTTCCTCCTTCATCCGCTCGAATATCAGCACGTTGGCGTCCACCGCCATGCCTATGGACAGAATGAACCCACCGATGTGGGA
>Ga0066367_1000100_pt1 | contig 14358 bp, 13 predicted proteins | sample Knorr_S7_td_AAIW_FD_77335 | JGI IMG/M metagenome (GOLD analysis project Ga0066367, IMG submission 77335) | Marine microbial communities from Southern Atlantic Ocean transect - Knorr_S7_td_AAIW_ad_750m_LV_A | ecosystem: Environmental > Aquatic > Marine > Oceanic | place: Atlantic Ocean...
ATATCAGGCAAGGGAATAACAGAATAAGATAGAGGAAATTGCTCTTGCCGATAATTTTTATAATATCTAAAATTTTTTGTTTCATTAAAATATTTATTTTACAAGATTTGCTATGAATATTGTGATTTATAAATTATACGTAATTTTACTAACTTGAAACAAAAAAATTAATCTTTGATTTAAGTCATTGAAAATAATAATTTAACACATATAAATACATCTATCATGGAAACCCTTGATTATCAAAAAAAAAAGCTTTTAAAAAATTATTATTTTTTTTTTGAAATTGCTTCAATACTTCCATCATGAAATGTAATTTTAAGACTAGTTTTATCTTTAATATCCTTAACACTTTTTATAAATAAATTATTTTTTAAATTTTTTATGTAGGCATACCCTCTTTTTAATGTATTTTGATGAGAACCAATGTCAAATTTCCCTACAATACTTTTTAATTTATCATCTAATAAACTAAAAAATTTTTTTTCTGAATTAATAAATTTTATTTTAAGTTTAAAAAAAGAATCTGTTTTAAAATTAAATAAAGTATCTGGTTTTTGCAATTTACTAAAACCATAATCTAAATTTTTAATTTTACTTAAAAAAAAATTAGCATAGTTATTTTCAAAACCCTTAAAAATATTTTTTACTCTCAATAACAATTCTTTTCTTTCAGGAACAACTTTTTTAGCAGCATGAGATGGCGTGGCTAAACTTAAATCTGCAACATAATCTATAATATTAATATCAGGTTCATGTCCTATAGCAGAAATAATAGGAATTTTTGAATTAAAAACTGATCTTGCTAATTTTTCATTATTAAAACACCATAGATCTTCAATGCTTCCACCGCCTCGAGCAATTATTAAGACATCAGCTTTCAAATTACTTAATTGGTTATTAAAATATTTAATTCCTTCTATTATATCCTTAACAGCTTTTTCACCTTGAACTGTTGCTTTATATAATTCAATTGGAACTGAAAATCTTTCAAAAATAATTCTTTCCATATCTCTTATTACCGATCCTGATGGAGAAGTTATTATCCCTATTTTATTTGGAATAAATGGGATTTCTTTCTTATATTTAGTATCAAACAACCCCTCAATTTCTAATTTTTTACGAAGTTCTTCTTTCATTTTAAAAAGTTGTCCTTCTCCTTTTACAGATATAGAGTCCACATCAATTTGGAATTTAGAATCTCTTTTTGTATATGTTGTTATTTTGCCAGTGCAAATAACTTCCAAGCCATCCTCTGGAAGTAATTTTAAATATGGGATTTTATTTCTTTTAATAATTGCACTAATCACATTGTCTTCATCTTTTAGAGTAAAATAAATCTCAGGATACTTATTTCCAGTTTCTCCTGAAATTTCCCCTTGTATTTTTACATAGCTATATTTAGCTTCAAGTAAATTGGTAATTTCATTGGCTATTTCTGATACACTAAATACTGGAATGTTATCATTGTCTAATTTATCTATTAATTTATTGTCAGCCATTTTATTTATAATTATGATAAATTTATTAAAAAAAATTAATATAAAAAAATTTAATTGAAAGTTTTAGTTTTAGGATCTGGTGGAAGAGAACATGCGTTATGTTGGGCAATATCCAAATCCCCTTTATGCGAAAAATTATTTTGCATTCCTGGAAATGCAGGGATTGAATCTATAGCAGAATGTACAAATATTAAAATTAATAATTTTAGCGCAATAAAAAAATTTATAAAAAAAGAAAAAATTAATTTTGTAATTGTTGGTCCTGAAGAACCAATTGTAAATGGAATTGTAGATAAACTTAATAAACTAAAAATAAAAACTTTTGGACCAAATAGAAAAGCTTCAATACTTGAATCTTCAAAAAGCTTTGCGAAAGATTTTTGTAAAAGAAACAATATTCCAACAGCAAATTACAAAAATTTTAGAAATTATAAAGACGCTATTAATTATATTCAAAATATTAATTATCCAATAGTAATTAAAGCAAGTGGTCTGGCAGGTGGAAAAGGAGTGTTTATAATAAAAAATAAATTAGAAGCCAAAAAAACTTTAAATAATCTCATGATAAAAAAAAAAATTGGTTTATCTGGAAAAGAAGTAGTTATAGAAGATTATCTTGTTGGAGAAGAAATAAGTTGCTTAGCTCTAGTAGATGGAAAAAATTATAATCCTCTTTTGTTATCACAAGATCATAAAACAATTTATGAAAACAATAAAGGTCCAAATACAGGAGGCATGGGGGCATATTGCCCTCTTCCATACTTAAAAAGAAATATTCAAAACAAAATTAATAAAGAAATAATTGAGCCAACTATTAAAGCAATGAATAAAGAAAAAAGACCATTTATTGGCGTATTATATGCAGGGTTGATGTTAGTAAAAGGGAAAATCTATTTAATAGAATATAATGTTCGGTTTGGTGATCCAGAATGCCAACCTTTAATATTTTTATTAAAATCAGATTTATTAAGAATTTTAAATAATTGTGTTAATAAAAAATTATATAAAACAAAAATTAAATGGAAAAAAGAATACGCTTTAAGTGTTGTTATAGTTAACAAAGGGTATCCAGGCAAATTTAAAAAAAATAGTATTATAAAAAATTTAAATTTAGTAACTGAAGATGAAAATACTAAAATTTTTCATTCAGGAACTAGTTTAGATAATCAAAATAACATAGTTGCATCAGGTGGAAGAGTCTTGGTTGTTACTTCGAAAGATAAAAATTTCAATAATGCAAGAAAAAAAGTATATGAAGTAACAAAAAAAATAAAATGGAAAAATAGTTTTTTTAGAAAAGATATTGGTTTTAGAGCAAAAAAATTAAAATAGTTATCTTTTTAATTTAAAAAAATCTTTTAGTAATTGAGAAAAAAACTTTTCTTCTATACCACCAATTATTTTAGGTTTAAACATTGAATTTTTTTTATTAAATATTTTAACTCCATTAACAATTGCTCCAAATTTAACATCATAAGCACAAAAAAAGACTCTTTTAATTCTACAAAAAGATATGGCACTGGCACATAGAGCGCATGGTTCAAGAGAAGAATAAATATCAAAATCACCTAAAAATCTTCTTTTTGTTTTTTTTAAAGCGTTATTAATAACAATCATTTCTGCATGGTTTAGTGGATTATTAGATTTATGGCATGTATTATACGCTGAAAAAATAATTTTATCATTTTTAGCAATAATTGCTGAGATAGGTACTTCGTCGTTTTTTTTTGCTTTTAAAGCTAATATTTTTAATTCTTCGATTATTTTTTTATTTACTAACAAAATTTTATAAAAAAAATTATTAAAAAAAACTATTATAAATATATAAAGTGAAAAAAATAAAAAAAAATAAAAAGCCTATAATTGGAATTTCAATTGATACAGGTATAAAAAAAACTTATTCAAAATTCCCCTGGTATGCCATTAGAATTAATTATATCAATAGCATTGTAAGTTCTAATGGACTCCCTCTAATGCTACCATCTAAACCAGAACTAGCAGATTATTATTTTAATTTAATTGACGGTGTTTTAATAACTGGCGGAGATTTTGATATTGATCCAAAAATATACGGTGAAAAAAAACATAAATCTGTTGTTCATATAGATAAGCAAAGGACTAATTTTGAAATTAAAATGGCTAAACTAGCTTTAAAAAAAAATAAACCAATTTTAGGTATTTGCGGAGGACAGCAATTACTAAATGTTGCTTTAAATGGATCGTTGATTCAAGATATTGATAAAACAAATATAAAACACGAACAATCTCAGCCAAGAAACAAATTTAGTCATAAAGTTCAAATAAATCTTAAAAGTAAATTATATAAAATTCTCAAAAAAAAAGAATTTAAAGTTAATAGTGCGCATCATCAGGCAATTAAAAAAATAGGAAAAAATCTTAATGTAAACGCTGTTGCTGAAGATGGAATAATAGAGGGTATAGAACTAAATAATCATAAATTTTTTTTAGGAATTCAATGGCATCCTGAGTTTTTTATTAGCAATTACGACAAAAAAATTTTCAAAGCATTTATTAAAGCTTGCTAAAAATATAAAGTGGAAAAAACTTTTAAAGTATCAAAATTAATAGCAGATGCTGGTATTTGTTCAAGAAGAAAAGCGGAATTATTAATTAAAGAAGGCCGGGTTAAATTAAATAACAAAATTCTTACGTCTGTTCCTGAACGAGCAACTATTAAAGATTTAATTAAAGTTGATAATAAAAAAATAACTTCAAAAAAAGAAACGAGATTATGGAAATATTATAAGCCTGTTGGAAAATTAACAACAAATTATGATCCTTTAGGTAGAAAAACCATTTTTGAAGATTTACCAAAGAATTTACCTAGAGTAATAACCGTAGGAAGATTAGATTTTAATTCTGAAGGACTTTTATTACTAACTAATTCAGGTGTCTTAGCAAGGTACCTTGAGCTGCCTGAAAATTCACTTACTAGAAAATATGTAGTTAAAATAAAAGGAAAGATAGATATTAAAAAATTAAAAAATTTAGAAAAAGGAATAACAATAAAAGGTATTAAATATAAAAGTATAAAAGTTAGTATTTTGGAAAAAAATAAAGAGAGCACAAAGATAGAAATGGCATTAATGGAAGGCAAAAATAGAGAAATTAGAAAAATAATAAGTTTTCTTGGGGGGAGAGTTAATAAATTACAAAGAATAAGTTATGGTCCAATTCAATTAAATAAACTCAAAAAAAATGAGATTGAAGAAATTAATATAAACAAATATTTTAAAAAAATACCATGAGAATTATTTCAGGTGAATTTAGAAGTAGAAAACTAATAAAATTTAAGAAAGAAGGTATTAAACCTACAACAGATAAAATGCGTGAATCTATATTTAACATTGTTATTAGTTATTTAAAAATTAATGAAAAAAATAATAATCTACCTTTTGAAAAATTTAATGTCTTAGATATTTTTGCGGGTACCGGAGCTTTAGGCTTAGAATCTATTTCAAGAGGAGCAGAAAATGTAACTTTCATAGAAAAATCTAAAGATAACTTACGTGTTTTATATAAAAATATAGATCATTTAAAAGTTAGTAAAAAAGTAAAAATAATTAAAAGAAGTATAAGAATGGTAAAAAAAATTGACGATAAATTTGATTTAATATTAATGGATAAACCTTATCAAATAGATTTAATTATACAAAAAACTTTAAAAAAAATTTTAGATTTTAAAATAATAAAAAAAGAAACATTAATTATACTAGAATATGCAAAAAGAAAAAAACTAAATATTCCTAAAGATTTCAAGGTTATAAAAAAAAAGGATTACGGAAATAGTAGCCTTAAGCTGATTAAATTGAAATGAATCTAAAAATAAATCCAAAAAAAAAAGAATTGGAAGAAATTCTAACTCTATATAAAAAAAAACAATTCACTAAAGGAGAAATAAAAATAAAAAAATTAATTAATGTTTATTCAAAATCTTTTTTTTTATACAACCTTTTAGGTGTGTTTTCAAATGAACAAAACAAGATTGAAGAAGCTATTAATTCATATAAAAAGGCAATAAAATTAAAACCTGATTATTCTGATGCTTATTATAATTTAGCTACTATTTATAAAAAAACTTTTAGATTTAAAAAAGCTATTCAAAATTATAAAGAGTCATTAAAAAGAAAACCTGAAGACGCTCACACATATTTTAATATAGGTTTAATGTTTGAAAGTCTTGGTAAGTTCGACGAAGCTATTAATTATTTAAAAAAAGCACTAAAAATAAATGATCATCTTCCTGGAGTACATTTTCAATTAGGTATTTTTTTTAAGAAAATTAATAGATTTGAAGAAGCTGTAAATAGTTTTAATCAAACAATACAAATCAATCCTAATCATGAAGGTGCTCATTTTAACTTAGGAACTGTGCTTGAAAACTTAGATAAAATTAATGATGCAGTTAATGAATATCAGCATGTATTAAAATTAAATCCTGATAATTCTATTGCAAAACACCTTTTAAATTCTTTAAATGGTAAAACTACACCAAAGCCTCCCGATGATTATGTTATAGATACATTTGATTACTGTGCAGATATATTTGATTACCATTTAGTACAGAAATTAAATTATAAAATTCCGCAAAAAATATTTAAATTAGTAAAAAAAACATACCCTCAAGATCATAAATTTGTCAAAGTTTTAGATTTAGGTTGTGGAACTGGCTTATCCGGTAAAATGTTTAAACCATTTTCTAAAGAACTAACGGGCATTGACCTTTCTAAGAAAATGATTGAAAAAGCAAAAAGCAAAAAAATTTATAATAACTTAGAACAAATTGAAATTTTACAATTCTTAAACAAAACCACAAAGTTATATGATTTATTTTTAGCTACAGATGTCTTTATTTATGTAGGTGAATTAGAAAAAATTTTTTCAAAAATTTTAGAAAAAAGTACTTCTAATGCAAAATTTTGTTTCTCAATTGAAGAATGTAAAGATAAAGAATTTAAATTATTACAATCAGCAAGATATGCTCATTCAAAAAAATACATTGAGCGTATATCTCAAAAATACGGTTTTACAATAAAAAATTTTTTGCAAACTGAAATACGTAATGATAAAAAAAAATCAATACGTGGTTATATTTTTATATTAGAAAAAAGAAATAAAAAATAATTAAATTTTTATTCTAATTTTTAAAAATAAGAAATAATAAGAAAATAAAAAAAGAGAAATAAGCATTAAAAAAGCTGCAAATTTATAAGGTGAATTCATACCAAAAAAGTAAAAAAGATTACCCATTGCTAAGGGACTTAATATTCTTGCTAAACTTCCAACAGATTGAACAACTCCGAAAGAAGTTCCTATAATATTCTTATTTAAATTTTTTGATAATAAGCTATTTAACGAAGGATTTCCCAAACCTACTGAAATACCCAAAATACCAAGAGCAATAATTAAAATTAAAAATTTAATCGAAATATGAATTGTTTCAAAACCAAGAAATAATAAAAATCCATTTTTCAATGTTATTATTTCTTGCGGGAACAGGTTTTGTGTAGACAAATTTATAAAAAATAATCCTATAGACATTAAAAAACAACTAGTTACTAAAAGTTTTAATTCTCCAAACTTTTTAGTTAATTTTCCTATAAAGACACCTTGTATTAAGGCTACTAGCAATGCTGTAAATGTAAAAGCATAACCTGTTTGTTTAGCTGCCCAACCCATTGCTCTTTCAGTCCATAAAGCAAAAGTTGTTTCAAAACCTGCAAAAGAAAAAGTGATTAAAAAACTTAATATAATTAAAAAAAGAAGCGCAGGAATCTTAAAAAGATCTATTAAATCTTTAAATGAATCAAGAAAATTCATTGAAATGAATTGTTTATTTTTCTTTTTTGGTTCAGTCAACATAAAATAAGCAAGGAGACAAGATATTATTGCTATTATAGAAGCAAAAAGGAACGGCGTTTTGTAATCTATATTATTAATATCCCCTCCTCCAAAATAACCACCTATTACTGGACCAAAAACTAAACCTAAACCAAAAGCTGCGCCAATTAATCCCATACCTTTTGATCGATTTGCTGATGAGGTAGATTCGGTGACATATGCATTTGCAATAGCTGTAGTGGAGCCGAATAAACCAGCAACCGACCTCGCAAATAAAACTAAAACAAAGCTAGTGGCAAAATATAAAAGAAAATAAGAAATTGCAGATCCAATTAAACATAAAACTAATATTTTTTTTCTGCCATATATATCACTAATTCTACCTAATATTGGACTAAAAATAAGTTGCATTAATGAATAACTTGCCATTAATAATGTTACTTCGTTTGGATTTGCACCAAATTTTTCCGCATAATATGGGAGCAATGGTATAATAATTCCAAATCCTAAAAGATTTGAAAATACGGTCAAAAATAATGCGTGCATAATTAATCTATTTTAAAATAATTGATTTTCCTTTATCAATTGCTGGTTGATCAAAAGGATTTAAATTATTTAAATAAGCTAAAATTATAATTTCTAGCATAAAGTTCATCATTAAATATCCAATTTCATATTCTGTGCATTTATTCAATGTAATTATTCTATAAGGTCTTTTATATTCTTTTAAAAGTCTACAAACTTTTTCCATTTCAAAATCTAAAAGTTTATTTAATGATTCTTTTTTTAAAAAAGATAGTTTTTTAACTTTAGAAATTAAACTGTTACTAATTTTTATTTGATCTTTTTGTTTTTTTAAAGTTATAAATGTTATTAGTTTATCTTTTGGGCCTTCTAAAAAAAGTTGTAATAGTGAATGTTGATCAGTTGCTCCCATAGAATGAATTGGCGTAAAACCTATATTTTTTTTTCCTAAACTTTCAGCCATTAATTGTTCATGCCAGAATCCAAAATTTCTCAAACGTTCTGTGTATGTCAATAAAACAGAAATATTAATTTTTGAATTTTGTGCTACATAATGTAATGCTGCTCCTTCAGATGGAATTCTTTGTTGTTTTTTTAAAAATTTTTTTAATAGCGATAACGCTCCTTCAGTTATTTTATTAATATTTAATCCTGCTATAGCCGCTGGTAATAATCCAACAGGTGAAAAAGCTGAAAATCTTCCTGAAAGATTATTATCTAAATCTATAACTTCTATTGAAAAATCATTTGCTAAATTTCTTAATGCACTACTACCTTTTTTTGTTACTACAGTAAAATGTTTATGTATTTTTTTTTTTTGAAAACTTTGTTTATATTTTGATAAAAAAATCAAGAACTGGACCAATGTTTCATTAGTTTCTCCTGATTTTGATATAACTATTATTCCTGTTTTTCTTAAATTAATTTTTTTAAATAAATCGTTAAAATCTTGAAAATCTATATTTTCTAAAAAGTTAATTTTTGGGAATTTTGGATTTCTTCCAAATGTTCTATAGGCAATTTGAACAAAAGTACGTCCTGCTTTACTTGAACCACCTGTTCCTAGAACAATTATATTTTTAAAATTTTTTTTATAATATAAAGCTAATTTTTCAATTTCTTTTTTTTGATAATTGTTAAATTGATTAAGAAAAGATAAAAGAAGTGGATCTTTTGATTTTTTAATTTGATCTACTATAAAATTTATTTTTTTTAAACTAGATTTAAATAAATCTTTTTTTATAACAGAATTTATAAAACAGTTATTTATAGTATGCTTCATAAAAAAAAAAATTAAAAATTTTATATTTTATTTATATTCTTTAAATTAGATGGATTTCCTATGACAAGAAAGAAAATTTGATTCTCATCTAAAATTCTATTCGCAATTTTCTTTATATCTTCTTGTGAAACAGAATTTATATAATCATTTCTTTTCTCAAAAAAGTCTATATTTAATCCATCCATTTGTGTATTTAAAAGTATTGATGCTATTTTTTTATTACTATCTAATCTTAAAACATAAGAATTAATTAGATAGTTTTTTGCATTTTTTAATTCTTCTTCTGTCACACCTTTCTTTTTAACCTTCATTAATTCTTCTTTGATAATTTTAATAACTTTATGAACATTTTCATTACTAGTTGCTGCACCACCAGAGAAAAAATTATATTTATCATATCGATATAAATAAGAATATACAGAATAAACTAATCCTCTTTTTTCTCTTATTTCAGTAGTAAGCTTAGAAAAAAAACCTCCTCCACCTAAAATATAATTCATCACGTATGCAGGATAAAAATATGGATCATCTCTTGCTATTCCTTTACCAGCAAAAATAATACTACTTTGTCTTAAATCTTTTTTATGTAAAAAAACTTTAGGCTCAATCTTTTTTTTATGTATTGGAATGTCAAATGTTATTTGATTTTTTCTATCGAATTTTTGAAAATATTTTTTTAAATATTTTTTTAATTCAAATTCGTTGATATCACCTGATGCAGCTATATAAAGATTATCTAATCTTAAATTATTTGCTAAAAAATTTACTAAATCCTCTTTATTTATTTTATCAATATCTTCTAGCACGCCTAAAGTATCATATTCATATGGATGTCCTTCAAAAAGAATTTTTCTGAACAATCTAGAACCAATTTCATCAGGATCTTTATAAGATTCTTCTAAAATTAATTTTATACTACTTTTTATTCTGTTAACTTCCTCTAGTTTAAACGTTGGCTTTGTCAAAGCTAAATCTAAAAGTTGGAATGAAAGATCTAAATTTTCTTTTAAAGTATAAAGATTTACATAAAAATTATCCTGGCTTACACTAAAATTAAGCTTGATAGAATTATCAGCTAATTTTTTTTTAAATTCTTTTGAGGAATAATTTCCTGCTCCTTCATCTAAAAGAGATGCGGTTAAACTTGCTGTTCCTTTTTTTCCTTTAAGATCGATGCCGGATCCCGATTTAAAAGCTATTTTAATAGCGACAATTGGTAAATTTTTATCATTTACTAGCCATGCTTTTTTATCCTGATAATAATTAACTTCTTTAATATCCAGTGCATTTAAATTATTAAAATTATTAAAAAATAAAAAAAATAAAGTAAAAAAAAATTTTTTCATAACCTATTCCTTGACCGGCAATAAATAGCCTGTTACCGACTTTTTTTTATTAAATATATTTGGGACATAAGTTTCTATGTCATCAATAGATACTTTTGAAATATCGTTTGTCCAATTAGTTATTTCTTTTAAAGAATATCCAGTGCTTAAAGAAGAACCAAATATTCTCATTCCCATATACAAACTATCTTGCGCGAATATTGTAGTATTAACTAATCTTTTTTTTATATCCTGTAACTCTTCTTTATTAAAAGTTTTTTTTTTAATTTTGTTTAAATATTCATCTAAATAAATTTCTATTTCTTCTAGGCTAACATTTTTTTTTGGAATTATATTTATTGCAAAACTAGTATGACCGAAACCGTCTGGATGATAATAAACAGATGCACTTGTTGCTAATTTCTTATTTTTTACAAATTCATCAAACAGCATCCCTGTTGAAGAATTACCAAAAATTTCAGAAAATACCTCCAAAGTTAAAGATTCCTTTTTTGATTTAGTATATGTTGGTACTAAATAATGTCTTTCAAAAACTGGTATAGCTGTATTTTTTGAATTTAAAGTAATTTTTCTTGGAGCGTGTTGCGTTGGTTCGTCTGTCCAAGCTCTTTTTTCCATTTTTGATGGCTTAATTGGTCCAAAATATTTTTTTGCTATTTTAACAACATCATCAAGATTTACATCTCCACAAATAACAATAATAGCATTATTTGGAGCATAATATTTTTTATAAAATTTCATAACATCATCTAAACTTAAATTTTTTATTTCATGCTCCCATCCAATAATTGGCTTTCTATATGGATGGTTCATATATAATGCTGCATTTATTTGTTCTGACAGTAAAGCAGATGGATTATTGTCAACTCTAGAATATCTTTCTTCTAGGACAACTGTTTTTTCATTTTCAAACTCTTTTTCAATTAATTTTATATTTTTCATTCTATCAGCTTCTAAAGACATAATTAATTCAAGCTTAGATTTATGTATTAATTGAAAGTAACCTGTGTAATTCTTGCTAGTAAAAGCATTTTCTTTTCCTCCATTTATAGAAACTATTTGAGAAAACTCACCAGGTTCTAATTTCTCAGTACCTTTAAACATTAAATGTTCTAAAAAATGAGCAATTCCCGATTTACCATTTGGTTCATCTGCAGAACCTACTTTATACCAAATTGAGTTTGCAATAGCAGGTATACGATTATTTTCTAGTACAATAATTTCCAATCCATTTTCTAAGATATATTGTTGCGGTTTGAATTCAGCAAAAGCAGATTTAGAAAAAAAAATTATTATAAAAAATAAAAAAAATCTCATATTAAGACAGATAAGAAAATTAAAATAATAAGTTAGTTTTTTTTTAAAATAAAAAAAAGATTTAAATCTCAGTCTCCTATAGATTCAAAGTCTGGGATAGCTTTATCAATAGCTTCTGGAATATTTTCTTGAGTAAAAATATCTTCTAATAAAAATTCTTCTTCTTTTGATAAATCTCCTGTATTTACCATTCCCAATTGTTCAAAATTTCCAAATCCAACAAATTTATTTTTCTTTTTTTTAGCATATGTTTTTTGATTTCCTGCTGGAACACGATCAAAGTTATATGAATCCGAAGGAACAGTAGATCTATATGTCTTTTGTATTTTAGGATTAGTTATAATATTAGGTTGTTTATTTGATCTAACTATATTTGGATTAAAATTTTCAAAGTTTTGAATTTCTCCTGTATTTTCCAAATTTGTCATAACTGGCACTTCATCAGAAAATATATTTTCATTTTCACTTTCATTTTTACCTTCAAAACTACCTATAGTATCGTCTTGCTCAAATGTTTCCATATCATAGACTGGTGCTGATTGTTCTTGATTCGTGTTTTGTGAATCAATATCAAATTCTGGTGGGATAGCAAGTGGTGGGCCGGATAAAACTGAATTTTCAGTAGTATCTACTTCATCTTTTCCCCCAATCAAACCACACGAGGAAAGTAGGAAAATTCCAATGGCAGTTAAAAAAAATCTTTTTATATAAATTTGAAAAGCCATTAATTATATACTTAATCAATATTGTTCTTTTGGCTAGTAAAAATAGTAAAAATATATATAAAAGCACCTATTGTTATATAACTATCAGCAAAATTAAATGCTGGCCAGTGAAAATTATCAATATGAATATCTATAAAATCAATAACTGCTTTATGACTTAATCTATCAAGAAGATTCCCTAATGCACCTGAAATAATAAAAGTTAATGAAATACTTAAATTTTTATTTTTTGTTCTTAAAAACCATAAAAAAAGAAATAATGAAATAATTATAGTTACTATAATCATAAAAAAATTTATATTCATAAGATCTGATAACATACCAAAACTTATACCTTTATTCCAAACAGGCACAAAATTAAAATATTTATTTATTTCAATAATTCTTTGACTATCAAAAATATTATTTAGCATCCATTTTTTACTTAATTGATCAAAAAAAATAAATATAGGAATTAAAATTAGTAATATTTTTTTAGCTTTATTCATTTCCAATTACACTCCTACATCTCTTACATAAATTTTTATTATTTACTTCTTTAGAAATAATCCAACATCTTTCACATTTTAATCCATCAGATTTTTTAACCTTTACCTTAGTATCGTTAATACCAGCTAAAGAAAAAGTATCTCCAGGTAATTTATCTACAATTTTTGCCGAAGAAACTATAAAAAGATCATTTAAATTTATATCATTTAAATAATTTTTTATTTTTTTTGAAACTGTAAGCTCAGTTGATGCTTCTAAACTTGAGCCTATTATTTTTTTTTCTCTTTCAATTTCAATTGCACTGGTAACAACTTTTCTAATATTTATAATTTCTTTCCATTTTGATCCAAGATTTTTATCACTCCATTTTTTATCAGTTTTAGGAAATGTTCTTAAGTGTATACTTTCTTTATGATTAAAATTATTAGATAGCCAAGCTTCTTCTACTGTAAAACAAAGAATTGGTGCAAGCCACGCAGTTAAAAAATCAAATATTATTTTTAAAGTTGATCTACAAGATTTTCTTTTTTGACTTGTTTTATCATCACAATACAAACAATCTTTTCTAATATCAAAATAGAAAGAGGATAAATCATTTGAACAAAATATAAGTAATTCCTTATATAGTTTATGATAATTATTTTCTTTTATAGAGCTTTCTATAATTTTATCTATTTCCCAAACTCTAAATAAAATATATTTTTCTAGATCTGGCAAATTTTTATAATCTGTTTCTTCTTTATCTTCGAAACCTTTAAGATTTCCAATTAAAAATCGAAGTGTATTCCTTATTCTTCTATAAGAGTCAATTTGAGATTTAATTATATTTTCATCAACCTTTATATCCTCGAAATAATCTGAGGCCACAGTCCATAGTCTTAATATATCTGTTCCATATTTATTAATTACTTCATTTGGTGAAACAACATTTCCTTCTGATTTTGACATTTTTTTTCCTTTACCATCAACAACAAATCCATGTGATAAAATACTTTTAAAAGGTGCTTTGTTCCTTGTTCCACATGAATGCAACAATGATGAATGAAACCATCCTCGATGTTGATCGGATCCTTCTAAATATAAATCCGCTGGCCATTCTAAATCTTTTCTACCTTCTAAAACATATGTGTGGCTTGATCCGCTATCAAACCATACTTCTATTACATCTTTGACTTGAATAAAATCATTTTTATTATATTTCTTTCCAAGAAATTCATCTGGATCTAATTCAAACCATGAATCACTTCCTTTTTTTTCAAAAATTTTAGCAATATTTTCTATAACATTTTTATCAATTAATGGTTCATTAG
>Ga0066367_1000104_pt1 | contig 14113 bp, 16 predicted proteins | sample Knorr_S7_td_AAIW_FD_77335 | JGI IMG/M metagenome (GOLD analysis project Ga0066367, IMG submission 77335) | Marine microbial communities from Southern Atlantic Ocean transect - Knorr_S7_td_AAIW_ad_750m_LV_A | ecosystem: Environmental > Aquatic > Marine > Oceanic | place: Atlantic Ocean...
CAATGGTAGCTCTCTCTGAGCAGTATCAAAACTTTAAAACTCCAACACCATTGCCTACACCAACTCACACTCCTCCTCCCACCAGCACTCCGACTCAAACTCAAACTCCAACTCAAACTCCAACTCAAACTCCAACTCAAATTCCGACTCTCCCTCCAACACCCACATCAACGCCTACAATAACGCCCAGCCCGACTTACACACCTACACCGACATTATCTCCTACTAGCACCCCGACAGTTACTCCAACCCCGGAAAATACTCCTACCCCAACAAACACTCCCACAAACACTCCCACACCAACTCCCACACCAACTCCCACACCAACCAAAATCCCCACCCCTACTACTTCCCAACAACTAAGCTACGTAAAGAACAGTGTGGTCAAAATTAAGACAGGTTTTTCGTCCGGAAGTGGGGTATTGATAGGGAACAAAGGAGAGGTTTTAACCAATTACCACGTAATTAAAGAACGTAAATACCTTGAAGTGACCTTGAATGGGGGTGAAAGCAAAACAGCCACTTTGCTGGCAACCGACTCGAACAGAGATTTAGCTATTATAGATATATCCGGCGAAGGTTTTGAATATGTAATGATTGAGGATAATGTTACTTCCGATGTTGGAGATATTGTTTTTGCACTTGGCTATCCGCTAAGTAGTAACTACACAGTAACGTCTGGAGTCATTTCCGCGTTTACAAACAGGGTCCCCAGTATAAACCGCTACTCCGTATATAAGAATGAGCATAGCTTTGTCCAAACTGACGCACCCTTAAACCCAGGAAACAGTGGCGGGCCCCTTATAGATCAGAAAGGAAGACTAGTGGGTATAAATACGTCTAGAATCGAGGATCATAACAACAGAACCGTGGTGGGAATTGGATTTGCTTTGATGATCAACAAAGAACAATTAGCCGACCTACTTAGTCGATGTAGATGCCTTGCGGAAATAAAATGATCCCTCCCCATTATTGTAGAGTAAATACTATTAACAAAGATTGGAGTGAGCATCAATGGTTTGGGAAAGTGAAATAAACGAACTTAATGACCGCCTCGATATGGTAAAAAAAATGGGAGGCGAAGAAGGTATACGCCGTCAACATGAGAACGGTAAACTCACGGTTCGGGAAAGAAGCAGCAAAATCGCCGACCCTGGTTCATTTAATGAACATTCCGCCCTGGCTGGAAGTGCCTTTTATGAAAAAAATGCGCTAAGAGACCTCAAGCCGTATCCAAGGGTGATAGGAAGTGCAAAAATCGACGGCAAGAGAGTGATCCTTGACGGGGGTGATTTCACAGTAAGAGGAGGAGCTGGGGAACGCGGTCATGGTAGTAAGCCAAGTTCACTAAAATATGCCACACAATGGCGCCTTCCGTTGATCAGATTACTAGATGCTGTGGGAGGCAGTGTCAGAACATTTGAACAACTCGGAAGAACCTACCTCCCAGACGGTCCTGGCACATCAATGGCCGTAGATCTATTAAATCAAGTCCCGGTAGTTTCAGCAGTGATGGGTTCGGTCGCTGGATTGCCAGCAATAGAAGCCTGTCTCTGCCACTTTAACGTTATGGTTAAAGGCTCCAGCCAAGTTTTTGCTGGAGGGCCTCCGGTGGTCAAAGCTGCCCTTGGGTATGACATTACCAAGGAAGAGTTAGGAGACCACAGAAGTCAAGTATTTAAATCGGGAGTTATAGACAACCTCGCTGACAGTGAGGAAGAAGCTTTTGAGATGATAAAAACGTTTCTAAGCTTTATGCCATCCAGTGTTTGGAAAAAACCTGAACGAATAGATACTGAAGACAATCCAGATAGAAGAGATGAGGAACTTTTATCCTCAATCCCTAGAGATCCAAGGAAACGATATGATCCTTATTCAATTTTAGAACATGTTCTTGACGTGAATTCGTTTTTTGAAATTGCTCCTTTCTACGGCAGTTCCCGCATAACTGGACTAGCACGAGCTAACGGATATCCCATTGGTGTAACAATTAATAACCCTAATAGACTGGGAGGGTCCACAGATGGTGCGGCTGGTGAAAAAGTAATGCGGTTATGGAGATTATGCGATACGTTTCATATTCCAGTAGTTTCTTTTGTGGATGAACCAGGTTTTATGGTTGGTATGGATGCTCAAAATCAAGGAATAGTTAGGGCGGGGGCCCGGATGGTAGTACAGCAATGTAGGAGCCAAAGTCCCTGGATTAGTTTCTACATGAAGCAAGCCTACGGGGTCGCAGGACAAACCCACCATAGAGCTACTGGCATGTACCATCGATATGCTTGGCCCTCTGGGAAATGGGGTTCTATGCATATTGAGGGAGGTGTTTCGGCGGCCTACAGAAGAGATATTGCATCATCCGACAACCCGGAAAAGAAGAGACAGGAAATTGAAGATCATCTTAACTCTCTGGGGTCACCTTTCCGCACGGCAGAAGCTACAGGGGGTGAAAGTAACAGTCACGGCATCGATATAATAGACCCGAGAGATACTCGGCCTCTTCTTTGCGACTTCGTCGAGATGGCTCAAGACATGTTGGATACCCAACTTGGACTTCCTTTGTACCCCTATACGCCGTAACAAAATACTTATTTGTTGAACACCTATTTATGCTTGAGCGATAGATTAAGGCTTTATATAAACACGGAGAAGACGAAAAATGGGATTTAGATGTGGAATTGTAGGTCTGCCTAACGTAGGTAAATCTACCTTATTTAATGCACTTACACAGACTGCTCAAGCACAAGCGGAAAATTACCCATTTTGCACAATAGAACCAAATATTGGTGAGGTCACCGTACCTGACGAGAGACTCGACAATCTGGCAGAAACAGCTAAATCGGCTGCCAAAATCCCTACTCGCATGACATTTGTAGACATTGCAGGTCTTGTAGAAGGAGCATCTAAGGGAGAAGGTCTAGGTAATAAATTCCTAGCCAACATCCGCGAGATGGATGCAGTAGCCTACGTTCTTCGCTGTTTCGACAATGACGACATATCGCATGTGAATGGGAAAATTGATCCTGTATCAGACTCTCAGACGGTAGAAACGGAACTTATGATGGCAGATATGGAAAGTCTGGAGAGAAGGTTACCAACTTTGGAGAAAAAATCTCGGGGAGGAGATAAAGAATCCCAGGAAATGCTTCCGGTAGTGAAGGATATATTGGCACTTCTAGAAGAAGGCCAACCTGCAAGGTCTCTCCAAATTGCAGCTGACCAAGTTCGCACATTACGAGGTTTACAACTGCTCACCTCTAAGCCTGTTTTATATGTTTGTAATGTCGACGAAGATGCAGCTTCAGAAGGAAATAATTACTCACGTGCAATAGAGGAATTAGCGGGATTAGAAGGAGCGTCTTCCATTGTCATATCAGCCGAAATAGAATCTGAACTGTCACAATTAGGAAACTCAGATAGAAAGGAATATATGCTTGAGTTGGGTGTGAAAGAAGCTGGATTGGACAGAATGATAAGTTCCGGATACGAACTATTAGATCTCATGACCTACTTCACAGCCGGACCAAAGGAATCGAGAGCATGGACTATCCCAAATGGGTCCACCGCCCCGGAAGCCGCCGGAGTCATCCATACAGATTTTGAAAAGGGGTTTATCAGAGCAGAGGTTATTCCATACCAAGAATACGTCAGCCTAGGTGGGGAGCTAAATTGTAAGGAAGCGGGCAAGATGAGAGTCGAGGGAAAAGACTACATTGTGAAAGACGGGGACGTTATATATTTTCGTTTTAATGTGTGAGAGATTGAGTTTAGCTGGATCGCTTTTTATTTCGCTCATATCTGTATCTATCTGAACCAGAGAGTATCTTCTTGCGTAACCTTAGGTTATCAGGTGTTATCTCAATAAATTCATCTTCAGAAATAATATCCAGGGCCTCTTCCAGACTAAACTGAAGAGGTCGAATAAGTTGCGTGGCGATATCTGCAGTGGATGATCGTACGTTCGTAAGTTTCTTTTCCTTACAAACATTTACCACAAGATCGGAAGGTCGAGAATGAATCCCCACAATCATCCCTTCATATACTTTGATGTTGGCTCCTATTATCGTCTTCCCTCTTTCTTGCGCATTAACCAAACCATATGTGACCGATTCACCAGGCTCAGATGCAACCAAAAATCCATGAGTCGCACTCCTTATCTCACCCTTTAGTGGCTCGTACCTGGAAAAAGTGCTGTTCATAATGCCGTCACCACGAGTAGCGTTTTGAAAAAATGATCGAAATCCTATGAGTCCTCGTGTAGGAATTGAAAAATTCATTCGAATTTGGTCAGTATTGTTGTTAGATACATGCTCTAATACCCCTAGACGACGAGTTAAATCATCTGTGATGACGCCATAATAATCTTTGTGAGTTTCGACAGACAGGGCCTCAAAAGGTTCAAACTTCTTACCCTCTATAATCCGTATGATTGGTTGAGCCTGTGACACTTGGAATTCATATCCTTCACGTCTCATAGTCTCTGCGAGAATAGACAGATGTAGTTCACCTCTGCCACTGACTTGAAACTGATCTGGATCATCGGTCTTTTCAATCTTCAAACCTACATCTGTGCGGAGTTCATCGTTAAGTCTCCTGGACAATTCGCGAGAGGTACAAAACTTACCCTCTCTACCCACGAGAGGAGAGGTATTTGTACCGAAGGTCATCTTTACCGTGGGTTCTTCAATTTTGATCCTCGGCAAAGCCTCTGGGAGAGATGATTCAGAAATAGTGTCTCCTATCGATACTCCTTGTAAGCCAGTTATTGCAACTATGTCGCCAGCTTCCGCCTCTACCACCCTCTGTTTTGCCATCCCTTCATATACAAAAACAGATTCAACTATGTGATTCGAAGAAACTTCATTAGCCTGCATTAGAGTCACTTTACTCTTCTGTTTTGCTACACCACGTGAAATCTTACCTACAGCGATCTGCCCTGCATAATCATCGTAATCCAGGGCTGTAACTAAAATTTGAAGCGGCTCACTGGTGATGCCTGAGGGAGGTGGAACCTTCTCCAAAATAGCATCCAACACGGGTTTAATATCCCCCGGAACATCGTTGAGTGAATTCAAGGCATATCCATCTCTGGCTGAAGCAAAAAGCACCGGGTAATCTAATTGACCCTCGTCACGAGCAAGTTCAAGAAAAAGATCCTCTACCTCCTTAAGTACCTCGTCGATTCTTCGTTCTTCCCTATCAATTTTATTTATTAGAACAATTGGAACAAGGCCGTAATCCATCGCCTGCTTCAAAACATACCTGGTCTGCGGCATTGGCCCATCAACAGCATCAACAAGCAAAATACAACCGTCAGCCATGTTCATCACACGCTCCACTTCCCCACTAAAATCTGCGTGCCCCGGCGTATCTATAAGGTTTATTTTGACGCCTTTATATTTAATCGAGACGTTCTTCGCAAGAATAGTTATTCCTTTCTCACGTTCCAGTGGGTTACTATCCATGATAAGTTCCCCTGGGTCCTCTCGATCACTGAATGTATTGCTTTGTTTCAAAAAAGCGTCAACCAGAGTGGTTTTGCCATGATCAACATGAGCAATGATTGTTATGTTCCTGACATTATCTGTAAAAGGCATAGGAAAAACTTTCAATAAATTCAATAACTGTTTGGTATACCCTTTAATTCTCTCATAGCAATTGATCTTTTTCAGTTAATTGGTGATTATTGTCTGAAAGAACTTAAATTTATTGATATCGTCTAAACTCTAAAAAGAATCTATTTTTCAGACGAAGGTTTGTACAAAAATAAGGGGAATAACATGGCTGAATATTTACCCAGCCCTACAGGTTGGGTGGCAGAGCAGGTTGAATTATATGAATCAAGCAACGGAAAGGAAGGAACAACTTTACGTGAGACCGGATTGCCAGTAATTATCGTCACTCACATCGGTAAAAACACAAAGTCCGTTCGAAAGACTCCTCTCATGAAAGTGGTGGATGGAAACAACTATATTTTGGTGGCGTCTCAGGGGGGAGCTCCCAAGCATCCGGTCTGGTACCACAACCTTAAAGCAAACCCTAACGTTGAAATAAGGGATGGCGACAGACTTTACGATATGACAGTAAGAGAGGTATCAGATCTAGAAGAAAGAACCAGGCTGTGGAAAATAGCAGTTGATGCCTACTCCCCCTACCATGAATATCAGGAAAAAACAGAACGGATTATACCGGTCTTCATTTCGGAGCCAGTGCAGTAGCTGAGTGAGTTCGTAAATTCATGCGAACTCACTCAGAAGTAAAACCTTTCTCATTTATAACTGAAAATCAAAACCCACGTGGTAGTTTAAATTCCTCTTTCGCTCATTCCCAGGGGCAAATAAGGATGCTTATCCAACAACTCATTATCCAATGAAATCCCAAGGCCAGGACCTTCGGGTAGATCCACATAACCATCTTTTTGACGAGGCAAACCCTGAACAACCTGGAAATAGTGAGGCTCGTAGAATTCAGCGTGATATTCTTGAATTAAAAAATTCGGCATAGAAGTGTCTAAATGAAAGCTTGCCACTGTGCCGACGGCCGAATTTGTATTGTGCGGTGCCATCATTACATGCTGAGCCTCAGCCATTGCTCCAATTTTGTGAAGTTCTGTTATACCTCCCGCATTACAAATATCAGGCTGTAAGATGTCGACGGCTTCATTTCTCACAAGATCAAAAAATGGGAATTTTAGATATAGCCTTTCACCGGTTGCTACAGGAATGTTTATTCGATCGCGAACCTGCCTCATTTCGTTAGTGTTCTCTTGAGATACAGGTTCTTCGTACCAGAAAGGCCTGTATTGTTCCATTCGCTTAGCCAAGCCCACAGCCGTGTATACATTGAACCTAGCATGGACTTCAATAAGTATGTCCACGTTCGGCCCTACAGCCTCTCTGACAGCGGCAACTCTATCAACGGAAAGCTGAGCCTCTTCAGTTGAAATAGTTGTATAGGCAATCTTTCCAAATGGATCAAATTTCATAGCCGTATAACCCATGTCAACAACCTTTTTGGCCTCCTCCGCTATAACCTCGGGGGAAGCAGGATTCGTATACCAACCGTTTGCATAAACTCTTAATTTGTCTCTAAAAGGTCCTCCTAGCAACTGATAAACAGGCACCCCAAGTATCTTACCTCTCAGATCCCACAAGGCGATGTCTATCCCTGATAACACGGTTGAGTAGAGACGACCTCCCCTGCCTAAATTATCCTGATGCAAGCGTGTCCAATGTACCTGTCCTGCCAAAGGATCCTTGCCTACGAGATAATTTTCCGACCATTCTTGAATCACAGCTTCTACTATGGGATCCGAACTCAACATAGAAGACTCTCCGATCCCCTCGATACCTTCATCAGTTTGGATTCTCACAATGAGCCAATTTCTTTTTGCATTACTATGTCTGGAAGAAAATATGTTGGTTTTGATTCCTGTGATTTTCATGTAAATCTATCCTTAATGTTAAACAAAGTTGAAGCCCTTAGAATTATAAGGATCAAGGTGTGATAAGGATATCGTAGTACATGACATGCCAACCGAAATGAATGCTAGTATTTACCTCCATTGAATCTTTGGGGACCCCTAATAATTTTTATACGCTAGGTGGCAACATAATGGAATATATAAAAACAGAAAAACGTGGAGAAATATTCATAGTTCAGATCAACAGACCTGAACGACTGAATGCCCTTGGCTATCAGATAAGAACGGAACTAGCAGAAGCTTGGAGTGAGTTTAGAGAATCAAGCGATCTCGAGGTAGGTATATTCACCGGAACAGGAAGGGCTTTTTGTGCCGGGGAGGACATGAAAGAATCGTTGGAATTAGGGATAGTTGGAGGAAAAAGACCAACAATAGAGGACCCTCTCATGAGCGGGGTCCTTGAAAAACCTGTCATATGTGCGGTTAATGGATATGCAATGGGTGGAGGGTTCATGCTGGTTGAAGCGACTGATTTGAGAATCGCCACTCCAGAAGCAATCTTCGAGGTATCTGAAGCAAAAAGATGGCTTCTCGGTGGGTACAATCATGGATACTTTGCCTCTGTCTCGCATCCTGTAGCAACTGAAATGGCCCTCGGCTTTAGATTTACAGCACAAAGGTTTTATGAGATAGGATTTCTTAACCGTGTAGTGGAATCTGATAATTTAATTCCTACAGCTATTGAGATGGGTGAACACATGCTCTCCCTGCCTCCAGCATCTAGAGTAAATACGATTCAAATGATGCGAGAAATGAGACCCGGCATAAGTCCTGATTTACAGAAGCTTGCAGATGCGCTAAAGAATCATGGCGACGATAACGACCTGATCGAATCACGAAGAGCTTTCGCGGAAAAGAGAAAACCGAATTTCTCAGGTTGGAAAAATCCAGAAGATAGATATGACCCGCCCACGCTGAATTCAATCGTCCAATAGTTTCCTCCAATCTGGGTATGACTATCAAATTTAAACCTAGGGGTTAAAGATGAGAGAAAATAAACTAGTCATTCTAATTTCTAGAAATTTGATGTTTTTGCCAAGAATTGAGGCGGCAGCAGGGTCAAAAATGAAGGTGCGCAGATTAACCGACGTTGCTCAAATTGATCAGTTTACTCAAAATTTCAACATTTCAAATATTCTGGTAGATCTTGAAGAAAACGATACCTTTTGGAAACCATTACTTTCAAAGGTAAAACGTATGGTAGGGGAAAAAGTTAATATTGCAGCCTACGGACCCCACGAAGATGAAGCATCTATGTCTGAAGCCCGTGCGCTTGGATGCGACCCGGTACTCGCCAAAGGTGTCTTCGTAAGGCAACTCAAAAACATTTTGTTTCCAAAGGATAATTAAAGTATCCGATCAACTGGCTTATTAACCCAGGAGCTCATCTCGTGGGGCATTGTCACCAGGTCTGCCTTACAAACATAATTGGAATTAAGTTGACTAACTGAAGTTACCCCCATCAATCCCATAGCTACTTTCATTTCTTCCTCGAGAATTTCTAACATCCGGTATACACCAGCAGCACCGCCCGCAGCCAGCGCCCAACCCTGCATTTTTCCTATCGCAACTGCTGTGGCCCCCAAAGATATAGCCTTCAGTACATCACTCCCTCTCTGAACACCCCCATCCAATACAATCTCAGCTTTACCGTCAACAACCTCCGCAATCTCTGGAAGCATTTCCATTGTCCCCTGTCCATGATCCAGCTGGCGGCCTCCGTGATTGGAAATCCAAATCACATTCACTCCATGTTCAATGGCTATCGCCGCATCCTCTGCCGTTGCTATTCCTTTCAACATAAATGGTAGGCCAGCCTCTGCTTTTATCTTATCGACGGTGTCCCAGGTAACCGCAGATGCCCAGTTATAACCTCCCATATCCCTTCTCGATCTGGGGTTCCAACCACTTAATAAGGGTCTCTCTCTGCGACTGTAGTTTGCAGTATCAACTGTTATACAGAACCCTTTATATCCAGCCGACTTGACACGTGCAATCATATCTTTAGTCCAGTCCCAGTCACCATGAACATACAGTTGGTATGACTTGGCAAAATCTGAAGAAGCCATAGTTTCCTCTAGGCTTGGTAAAGTGACAGAACTAAGAACGTGCATAGTCCCAAAATTTCCTGCGGCTTCCGAAACTTCAGCCCCACCTCCTGGATTGAAAGTTTGTAGTGACCCTATAGGCGCTAATAGGACAGGTATCCTTATATCTTGACCAATAAAGTTTGTACTGGCGTCAACCTCTGATACATCTACCAACACTCGCGGGCGAAAAGCTATTTTGTCAAAAGCAAGTCTATTTCTTCTTTGGGTAGTCTCCGACTCGGATGCTCCAGCCAAATAATCCCAAGGCCCTTGAGGCAGATTCTGCCTGGCGCGCTGAATAAACTGTTCATTTGTCACATAGGTTGAGAAATTGTCAGCCAATTTAGTCCTCCACTGCTAGTTAGGTTACGATAATACATAATAAACTTGATGTACATTCAATTAATATCTTAGGCTACTATAGTCGAGTGTGAAATTGGAGGATTTATTCCGTGAGAATCTGTTCATTGCTACCGAGTACCACAGAGATAGTTTGTGCTTTAGGAATGTCAGCCAGTCTCGTAGGAAAAACCCATGAATGTGACTATCCTCCTGAAGTCAATCATGTACCAGTGGTTACAAAAAGCCTGATCGACCATTCTGAAAGTACTTCATCCGAAATCGACAGACACATTTCTGAAGCGATGCATCGTGGATCAGGAATTTACGCTATTGACGACTTAGTTCTTGGGAAAATCAATCCAGATCTTATACTCACGCAGGAACTTTGCGAGGTGTGCGCAGTATCCTATTCCCAAGTAGAAACTAGTGTACGAAAATTGGAAGCAGACATTGATGTAATCTCACTCGAGCCCACCACTCTGGGAGGGATACTCGAAACAATAGTTGAGATAGGCGACGCCACAGGATCACCTCTCAAAGCTAGGGAACTCTCCAATTCGTTACAGAAAAGAATCGATCATGTCAGAGAAATGACATCTTCAAGCTCTTTCAATCCAAAGGTACTTTCGTTGGAATGGTTAGATCCGCCTTTTTGTGGAGGCCATTGGATACCTGAGATGATTGGCTATTCCGGAGGAGTAGACGCAGTCAGCTTAAATGGGTCGCCGTCTAAAGAAATTAAATGGGAAGAAGCGGTAACGGCTTCTCCAGACTTAGTGATACTTATGGTATGCGGATTTGATCTTGAGAAAACAGCCACAGAATTTCTCAGCCTGGCAAAGGATCAAAGTTGGGGTGCTGAGTTCTGGGGGAACTTTAAAGGGGATACGTACGTTGTCGATGGATCATCTTATTTCAGCAGACCTGGACCAAGAATAGTTGATGGATTAGAGATACTTGCAGAAATAATCCAACCTAAAATATTTCCACGCACCAGATCAAACTCGGAGTGGACCAAAATCCTCTAAGTAACCTTCTTGTAAGCTGCCCCTAATCTTGAGACGCCTTCTTTTATCTCAGCTTCTTCATACAAAGTAAATGTAAGTCTAAGATACCTTGCAAACTTGCCGGATTCTGAAAAAGCGTTCCCCGGGCGATAAGATACGCCTTGGTCCTCACATTCTGATAAGAATTTTTGGGTATCAAAGCCTTCAGGAAACTGAATCCAGTAATAGAATCCTCCCTTTGGACACGTATAGGTGAGTGAACTGCCAAACTCCTTCAATAGTGCATCCCCCATCAACCTAGATCGATCTGAATACACCTTACGTAATAAATTCGTGTTTTTTTTCAGTAGTCCTAAATCAATCACATGTTTTATCAGAACTGACCCAAACTGGTTAAACCCTCCCCCGCTGAAAGCAAGCGCAGATGAAGTAAATTTGGCCACTGTTTCTTCCCCGGCATGTATCCAACCGGTCCTAAGACCAGGAGCCAAAATTTTTGAAAAAGAACCAAAGGAGATAACCCTGTTATATTGATCAAATGCTCGCATTGGTGGCAGAGGAGGAGCATCAAAATAAATCAGTTGATATACCTCATCGGCAAATATAAAAAAATCATATTCCTCTGCTAATACCAAGAGTTCCTCTCTCCTAGACTCAGAAAGAGAGAAACCGGTTGGATTTTGAAAAGTGGGTATTACGTATACAAACTTTGGACGCATTCCTGATTCCAACTTGTCTCTAAGATCTGACACAAGCATGCCATCCTCGTCGGTTGGGACACCCACAACGTCCAGATTATGCTCTCTGAATATCTTCTCTATAACAAAGTAGGTGGGTTCCTCCACGAATACCAAATCTCCGGACTTGGCAAACAACGTGCACGCGAGGTCTAGGCCCTGTGAAGCACCCGCAGTTAGGAAAAGCTCCTGAGGATGGGTCTCGACTTGATATCCGGGTTGGTCATTAAGAAACTTAGCCAAACTCTCTAAAAAAGGTCCGTAACCCTGGCTCGCCCCATATTGAAGAGAATCTCTATCACCTTGGGAAAAAAGTCTATCGGAAGCTTTTTTTATGTCATTTAACGGGTGAAGATAAGGCGAGGGATGACCCCAACCAAGGTCAATAATGCCTGGTTTTATATCAACCAATAGGGAAGGAAGAAATCTATCACTTAAGTCTGACACGGACTGATTATAATCCCTGTTTAACAAAGAAATATACGTTTTTGTGGGTACCTCGAATAAGCCAATTAAAGCGATTCGATATCCACTCCATAGTCAGCGGTGTATAGAAACTCACGTGTGTCGGGTCTAATTTATAGTACCAATCTTCAAAAACCACATCCTCATACAAAATTGACGTCATAATTCCCAAAACGCCTTCGGGCTTCACAACACGGTCAAGTAGAGCAAAATCCGAGGCGGGATAAGAAAAGTGCTCAACAGTCTCCGTGCATGTGACAAAGTCGTAACTTCCTTGAAGAGCTGAAGCGTTGTTTTGGAACAATGGGTCATATAAATCCATCTTGTAGCCAGATTCCCTCAGCATTTGTGCTAGGGCCGGTCCTGGTCCACAACCGAAATCTAACCCAACATCACCATCTTTCAATAATGATAATAAAGGATCTCTTAATCTTGACAGAAAAGATCTATAGTCGGAATCCATTGGATCATTGTTATGCTCAAGATATCTATCTCTTCGTTGGGATAAATTCAGATGAAAATCAGACGGAACAAATACCAGCTGACAGTTAGTACATTGAAAAAAATCTCTAACCAAATTCACACGTGTGCTCTGATAAAAGAAAATAGGGCATTCTGTCATACAAAGGGGACAAGATTCAGTTTTCATAATTATATCTAAGCGAATAAATAGTAACGTTATCCGAGAAAACCCTGAACTAATTCCATCTACCGCTTGGTAGCGCATACGGGATTCGAACCCGTGATCTCCGCCTTGAGAGGGCGGTGTCCTAGGCCGCTAGACGAATGCGCCGTGACCAAATAAGGACTTTTATTATCTAATTTTTGTTGGATGGAAACAATAGTGTTCACAGTTAATTCACGATATATTTCATATATATCAGACTTCCATGGGCGTTTTCCGTTTTTCATCATACTCAGATAAGACGGTGCTATCCCAAGTATCTTTGCCTGCTTTCTCAAACTCATACAAATAACCTCCCTTGTAATTCCTCTAACTCCTCGTTTAATTTCTCCTCTGTTACGGTAGGCTCCTGACCAAAGAGCATCTCTCGCTCGTGCGTCACCAATCTATCTACAAAACTGTGGAGTAGCTGGGTTGGGCTAGTACGCCCCTTCGGTGGGCTGTCAGGTTGGAATGTCTGCATCTTCCCTAGTGAAAAAAGCCAGAACACTTCTCGTCCAGTCGGCATAGTTACATTCCGATATGAGCCGCTCCATCTCATACTTCCATTTTTTATGTGCTCTCTTCTGCTCGTAATAACTGAGTCCGCATCACCCCAATCCAAGTCATATTTCTTCATATTTAGAAGACGGAAAGGTTGGTCTTTTACTGTTTCTTCTTTGGGCGCAGTTCTAAACAGATTTACCCACCGCTCTACAGTCCTTGAGGTAACAGTCACCTTGTCAGTAATCTCAACTTGACTCGTCCCTCTACTCCAAAGGTCATAGGCATAAAAGAAGTCACGCCTATTCCTTATGGTTACTGTAATCATTGTCATATTTCTCCTCCTTTATTGGTGTGATTACACGCCTGATTACACTATATCGGGTTATGCAATATCACGTGTTGCTTATATATAAAAAACATGTCGGAATTAGTCATATTTGGTGTTGCCATTAAGGAAAAAACCATTTATTCAAGTGTGGAGCAAGCTAACCCCAACTTTCCTTAACAACTAAATTAAGTCTGGCCGCGCGAATGTGATTTTCCGCTAATCCCAGTCACCTAATATTCAATATTCTGTGGGGCGGTAGGCTCTGTCTATGTGAAGGTGCGAAAGACCAACCCCCTTTGTTTCATGAGTATGGGTGGGCATTGGTATGCGTGTATGTGAGGCGCAAGGGACGGAAGGGGTAAAGATTGCTAACTCGCCCCCGCTATTCGGCGGGGCGCTTGACCCAACCAGTAATATTGCATCATGAAGTTGCTGGCTTTGTTAACGCTCATGTTTATGTTGGTGCTGGCCTGTGATGAGGCCGGTGAGA
>Ga0066367_1000105_pt1 | contig 14097 bp, 13 predicted proteins | sample Knorr_S7_td_AAIW_FD_77335 | JGI IMG/M metagenome (GOLD analysis project Ga0066367, IMG submission 77335) | Marine microbial communities from Southern Atlantic Ocean transect - Knorr_S7_td_AAIW_ad_750m_LV_A | ecosystem: Environmental > Aquatic > Marine > Oceanic | place: Atlantic Ocean...
TGTTATAATATATTTTAATTAGAAAAAAAATGTTAGATATCAAATGGATAATAAATAATCCTGAAGAAGCAAATAAATCTTTCAAAAGAAGAGGGTTAGAACCTTTAGCAAATAAATTAATAAAAATGAGTAAATCTAGATCACAAGCTTTTGTTAAACTTGAGAATTTATTAGAACAAAGAAACAGTCTTTCTAAAGAAATATCAAATATTACTGATAAATCAAAAAAAAATGAAGTAATAAAAAAAGTAAAAGTTTTAAAAGAAAATATTACCAACTTACAAGAAAATAAAATTTCAACAAACTCAGATCTTGATAGTTTTCTAATGGAACTGCCTAATTTTTTAGATAATACAGTTCCTAATGGAAAAAATGATAATGACAATGTTGAAATAAGAAAAGTTGGCAATATAAAAGAATTTGATTTTAAAATTAAAGATCATGTTGATATAGGTGAGAAGTTAGATCTCTTAGATTTTAAAACTGCCACAAAAGTATCAGGACCAAGATTTGTTTATTTAAAGAATAATCTTGCGAGAATGGAAAGGGCATTAGCCACATTTATGATTGAAAGCAATATTAAATTCGGTGATTTTAATGAAATTCACACTCCTGTTTTAGTAAACGAAAATGCATTAATTGGTACAGGACAATTACCTAAATTTGATTCGGATATTTTTAAAACAAGAGAGAATTTATGGCTTATTCCTACAAGTGAAGTTACTTTGGTAAATTTAGTAAGAGATAAGATTATAGAAAAAGAAGAATTCCCTATACGTTACACAGCTTATTCATCTTGTTTCAGATCAGAAGCAGGTGCAGCAGGTAAAGATACAAGAGGACTTAAAAGACAGCATCAATTTGGTAAAGTAGAAATTGTATCCATTACAAGCCCAGAAGAATCTGAAAAAGAACATTTATTTCTTTTAAATACGGCGGAAAAAATTTTACAAGATCTTGAACTACCGTATAGAGTTTGTGAATTATGTGCAGGTGAAGTCGGATTTGCTTCAAAAAAAACATTTGATCTTGAAGTATGGATACCTAGTACAAAAAGTTATATGGAAATTGCAAGTATTTCTAATTGTGGGGATTTTCAGAGCAGAAGAATGAATACTAGATATAAAATTGATGAAAAAAGAGAATATCCTCATACTCTAAACGGTTCTGCTTTAGCAATTGGTAGATCTATTATTGCTATTTTAGAAAATTATCAAAATAATGACGGCACAGTAAACATACCAAAAGTTCTAAAAAAATATATGAATAATATAGAGAGGTTATAATTTTTTTTGATAGTAAATCTAAAAAGAATTAATTTAATTCTACAATTACGTAAACTTGGTATTACCAATCATCTAGTATTGTCAATTTTAGAGAAAGTTCCTCGAGAAAAATTTATAGATAAAGGATTATTTTATAAAGCATATCAAAATGACGCATTGCCAATAGATTGTAACCAAACTATAAGCCAGCCTGCAGTTGTTGCAAAAATGACAGAGTTATTAGAACCCAATAAATTATTTAAAGTATTAGAAATTGGAACAGGCTCGGGATATCAAACTGCAATTTTATCTAAATTATTTAAAAGAATTTACACTATTGAAAGACATAAAATTTTAATGAAAAAAGCCAAAAAAATATTAACTAATCTTAAGATAAATAACGCAGTTTTTTACTATGGAGATGGAATGCAGGGATGGCCTAGAAAATTTTCTTTTGAAAGAATACTTATTACAGCTGTATCTCAAAATTTACCAATAAAAATAACAAGCCAATTATCAGAAGGAGGCATTTTAATTTTGCCGTTAAAGTATAATAATGATCAATATATAACTAAAGTAAAAAAAAAGAATGGAAAACTGTATTTTAAAAAATATTGGAGAGTTCGGTTTGTGCCATTAGTTTCAGGTATTAATTGAATTAAATGTTTAATTTTTTTTAAAAAAATATATTATTTAAAAAAATATTTTTTTACTAATTTATTATGAATGAAGCTTTTGCATCTTTTCTACCGTTAATATTAATATTTGTTATTTTTTATTTTTTGTTGATAAGACCTCAACAAAGAAAAATGAAGGAGCATAGAGAAATGATAAGTAAACTTAAAAGAGGGGACGATATAATAACTGCTGGAGGTATTTATTGTAAAGTTTCTCGTGTTATAGATGAAAATAAGATTGAAGCTCAGATATCAAATAATGTTAAGATTGTTATATCAAAACCAACAATTACTAGCGTTATTAATAATTCATCTAATACCAATAACAAATAGAATAATAATTTTAAATTAATGGTACAATTCAAAAAATGGCAATTATATTTAGTAATTCTATTTAGTTTTTTTGCTATAATATTTGCACTTCCAAATTTTTTATCTAAAGAAACTTTAAAAAAATTTCCAACTTTTATTCCATCTGATCAAATTGTTTTAGGATTAGACTTACAAGGAGGATCATATTTATTGATAGAAGTTGACACAGAATCTGTTATATCAGAAAATTTTGAGGCTTTTTCTGACAGTGTAAGACTATCTTTAAGAAAAAAAAAAATACGATATTCAAAATTTAATATTAAAAATAATAATTTATTTTTTAATATTAAAGATGAAAGTAAAAAGGAAGAATTATCAAAAATTTTATCCAAGTATTCACAAGATATTTCTTTTGAATATTCTGACGATAGATTAATAAAGATTTTTTTTAATAATACAAAGATTAAAAATATTCAGGATACATCAGTATCTCAATCTATAGAAGTTGTAAGAAGAAGAGTAGACGAATATGGTACAAAAGAACCTACTATACAAAGACAAGGATTAGACAGAATATTATTAGAGCTCCCAGGAATTACTGATCCTGAAAGATTGAAAAAGTTATTAGGAAAAACTGCAAAATTAACATTACAAATTATAGATGAAGATTTATCATCCAATGATCTAAAGTCTGGTAAGGCTAAACCTGGTACAATTATTTATGAATCAGATAACGAATTTGATTCAGCTGGTAACCCTGTATTATATGCTGTAAAAAAAAGAAATACTATATCAGGAGATTTATTGTTAAATGCTTTCCCTACATTAGATAGAGGTTCACCTGTTGTATCCTTTGAGTTTAATAATAAAGGGGGAAAAAAATTTGGAAAAATAACAACAGAAAATATTGGAAAAAGATTAGCTATTGTTTTAGATAAAAAAATTATAAGCTCACCTAATATAAGAGAGCCAATTACTGGTGGAAAAGGAATTATAACAGGGCAATTTACTTTTCAGGAAGTAACAGATTTATCTATGCTCTTAAGAGCTGGCGCTTTACCTGCACCTTTAAATATTATTGAAGAAAGAACAGTGGGTCCAAGTTTGGGAGCAGACTCAATTAAATCTGGAAAGTTTGCATCTATTTTAGGTTTTGTTTTAATTATTATTTTTATGTTTCTAGTTTACGGGGTTTTTGGAATTTTTGCTAACATCGCATTATTTTTTAATTTATTAATTTTATTAGCAATATTAACTTCGATTAAAGCTACTCTAACACTTCCAGGAATAGCAGGCATTGTTTTAACTATTGGAATGGCGGTTGATGCAAATGTATTGATATTTGAAAGAATAAAAGAAGAAATTAAACATAATCTTTCACCGATTGCAACAATTGATACTGGATACAAAGAAGCTTTTAAAACTATTATTGACGCAAATATCACTACACTTATCGCTGCTATAATGTTGTTTGGTTTGGGATCTGGCCCTGTTAGAGGTTTTGCAGTAACACTTTCAATTGGTATTTTGACTTCAATGTTTACAGCAATAATGTTTACAAGAATTTTAATACTTATTTGGTTAAGAAGAAAATCACCAGAAAGGATTAATTTATAAAATGCCTATTTTACGAATTATCAAAAGCGCTACTAATATTAATTTTATGAGAATAAAAAAATTAACTTTATTTGTATCAACAATTTTATTTCTTTTATCCTTATCTTTAATTTTTATTAAAGGTTTAAATTTAGGAATTGATTTTACAGGAGGAACTTTAATTGAAGTTAGATTTAAAGAAAATATTGACTTAAATAATTTAAGAACAAAGCTGAATAAATTAAATTTAGGTGAAATTCAATTACAAACTATAGGCAATGAGAATGATATTATTTTTAAAGTTCAAGATAATAAAAATAAACAAATACAAACAGTGCAAATTATAAAGGAAAGTTTAAGTGACCAGTCTGTAGAATATAGAAGAACTGAATTTGTAGGACCAAAGGTAGGTAGTGAATTAGTAAATGCAGGAATAATAGCTGTTATTTTTTCATTAATTGGAATACTTATATATATATGGATAAGATTTCAATGGAATTTTGCACTTGGTGCAATTATAGCGTTAATACATGATGTTATTTTAACTTTAGGTTTTTTTTCAGTTTTACAGTTAGAGTTTAATCTTGCAACGGTTGCAGCAGTTCTGACAATTGCTGGTTATTCAATTAATGATACCGTTGTTATTTATGATCGTGTAAGAGATTCAATGAGGAAATATAAACAAATTACTTTTGATGAAGTCATTAATATATCTTTAAATAGCACCCTAACAAGAACATTAATGACAAGTTTAACAACTCTCTTGGCTTTAATAGCATTACTTACTTTTGGTGGAATTGTTATTTCTAGTTTTATTATTGCACTTATATGGGGTGTTTTAATTGGAACGTATTCATCAATGTATGTTGCGTCACCTATTTTAACCTATCTCAGAAAAGATAATAAGTGAAATTAAAGATGGAAATTAATTTATTAAATTATAAAAAAATAAAAATACATGGATATGGTAAAAATAAATTTTTAATATCCGGAAAGAAATATACAAATCCTATTTTAATTTTAAAAAATAAAGTTATACAAAAAAAGAATCTGAAGATTAACAATTTAAAAAAAAAATTCTTAAATGATATTATTTTAAAAAATAAATTAGATTTTTTAGTATTAGGTGTTAATACAAAAAAAATTAAAGGTTCTTGTTTAAATAAAAGAAACTCAAAAATTGAATTAATGTCTACAGGTGCAGCTTGCAGGACATTAAATATACTTCTTTCAGAGGAAAGAAATATTGGTGCCTTATTATTTCCAATTAATTAGTATAGATTTTGAGCCGATACCATCGCATATAGCATAGGTATGGATAAAGCTGTATTTGTTCTTGAAAATAGCATTGCTTTTCTTGCCGCTATAGGCTTTTCATCATCATTAGCGGATACAATTCCTAGTACAATTTTTTGATTTGGCCATATAATCATCCAAACATTATAAGCCATAATTATACCCAACCACATTCCAATACCGATCGCGGTATTTTTTTGGCTACCATCAAGAATTCCCAGTGTTAAAGCATTAGTCAAGTACCCATTTAAATGTGCTGTTGAAAGACCAGTAATTATTGTAGCTAATGCTGCCCATCTAAACCAAAATAACGCTTTTGGTGCAATAACTTTGCTAATAGCTGGTTTTTGATCATCAGGAATATTTGGCATGGATGGTATTTGTACAAAATTAAAATACCAAAGTAAACCAATCCACATTATACCACTTAAAACATGGAGCCAACGTGAGAAAAAAGCTATATATGTTGGTTCAAAAAAATCCATAAACTAGTAAACTAGATTTATTATTATTATCATTAGAATAGTTAGGGCTATTCCTATTAGTATAGTTTTTTGCAAAGATTCTAAAGGATTATTCATATTTTTCCTACAGACTATATAATGAAGAAAAAAATTATTTTTGTAAAGTTTTTCTTTTTATTTTATCTTCAATTCGCAGCACATCGTGTAAATATTGACTAGTATAACTGTTTTTAAATTTTACTAATAAAATTTCTGGAGCACCCTCTGCAATAATTTTTCCACCTTTTTCTCCTCCTTCAGGACCCATATCAATTATATGGTCTGCTGTTTTAATAACTTCTAAATTATGCTCAATTACAATTACCGTATTTCCTTTATCCACAAGAGAATGTAATACTTCTAAAAGTCTTTTAACATCTTCAAAATGTAAACCGGTTGTTGGTTCATCAAGAATATATAATGTTTGACCTGTCGATCTTTTTGATAGTTCTTTTGATAATTTTATTCTTTGTGCTTCACCACCTGATAGAGTAGTAGCAGATTGACCAATTTTAATATATCCTAATCCAACTTTTTTTAATGTAAGCATTTTGTTTTTAATATTAGGTATAGCTTTAAAAAAAATTAATGATTCATCAACTGTCATGTCTAATATATTCGCAATATTTTTATCTTTAAATTTTATTTCTAAAGTGTCTCTATTATATCGTTTACCCTTGCATGAATCACATTTAACATAAACATCAGGTAAAAAATGCATTGCAATTTTTATTAGGCCATCTCCTTGACATGTTTCACACCTCCCACCTTTAACATTAAAAGAAAATCTTCCTGCCTTATAGCCTCTTTCTCTTGATTGAGGTAAATTTGAAAACCATTCTCTAACGGGTGTAAATGCTCCTGTATATGTCGCAGGATTTGATCTTGGTGTTCTACCAATTGGCGCCTGATTTATTTCTACAATCTTATCTAAATATTCATGACCTTCTAAGGATTTATATTTTTCTGGTTTCTGAATTTGATAATTAAGTTTTTTTCCAACAGCTTTTAATAAAGATTCATTAATTAAACTTGATTTTCCACTTCCAGATACACCTGTAACAGCAGTAAATGTACCTAACGGAATTTTGACATTTACATTTTTTAAATTATTTGTATTTACACCTTTCATAATTAATAACTGATTTTTTTTCCCTTTTCTTCTTTCTTTTGGTGTTGGGATATGTCTATATCTATTTAAATACTGAGACGTAATAGATTCTGTAGAACTAAGAATTTCAGATAAATTACCTTTAGCAACAATATTACCACCGTACACACCAGCTCCGGGTCCAACATCAATAATATAATCAGCTGTTCTAATTGCTTCTTCATCATGCTCAACAACAATTATGGTATTTCCTAGTTTCTTTAAATTTTCCAATGTTTTTAAAAGTCTTTGATTATCTCTTTGATGTAAACCTATTGACGGTTCATCAAGAACATATAACACCCCAGTTAAACCAGAACCGATTTGCGATGCCAATCTAATTCTTTGTCCTTCACCTCCAGATAAAGTTCTTGAATTTCTAGATAATGTTAAATAATTTAACCCAACATTCTTAAGGAAATTTAATCGTTCATTTATTTCTTTTAATATTCTTCTAGCTATTTCGTATTGTGTTTTATTTAATTTTGTTTCTAATTTTTTAAACCAGTCGATAGCATTCTCAATAGTAAAAAGACTTACTTCTCCAATATGCAAATTATCTATTTTTATTGATAATGATTCATTTTTTAATCTATAACCATTACATGACTCACATGTATCGTATCTTAAGTATTTTGAGACTTCGTCTCTATAGTATTCATTTTCATTTTTAAACCATTTTCTTTGTAAATTTGGTATAACTCCTTCAAATGTACGTTCAATTGGATAGTTTCCTCTAAAAGAACTATATTCAAATTTTATCTTTTTTTTATCACTTCCATAAAGAATAATTTTTTTTATATCTTCTTTCAAATCTTTGAATGGTATTTCCATACTAAAATTAAAACTTTCTGATAAAGCTTGAAGAGTTTGCTGGTAAAAATCATTTGAAGATTTGTTCCATGGTTGAATAGCACCTTCTGCTAGACTTAAATTGGAATTAGGTACTACCATTTCTGGATCAAAATATGATTTATTTCCCAAACCATTACAATCAGGACAAGCGCCAAATGGATTATTAAATGAAAATAGCCTAGGCTCAATTTCTTCGATAGTAAATCCTGAAATAGGACAAGCAAATTTTGTTGAAAAGATGTCTATTTTTTTTGAATTAAAGCTTTCAACATAAATAACACCGTTCGAAATACTCAATGCTGTTTCAACGCTATCAGTAAGTTGATTTTTTATATCTTTATTTATTTCAATTCTATCAACAATAATGTCGATATTATGCTTAAATTTTTTATCTAACTCAGGCAAACTATCTGATTTATATATTTTTCCATTTATTTTAAATCTTTGAAAACCTTTTTTAATTAATTCTAATATTTCTTTTTTATATTCTCCTTTTCTACCCTTAACTAAAGGGGCAAGCAGTAAATATCTTTCTCCAATTTTTTTTTTTAATATATTATCAACAATTTGAGACACACTTTGCGATTCTATAGGCTTTCCAGTTTTTGGTGAATAAGGGATTCCAATTCGTGCAAATAATAATCTCATATAATCATATATTTCCGTTATAGTTCCTACGGTTGATCTAGGATTTTTTGATGTTGTTTTTTGCTCAATGGAAATCGCTGGAGACAACCCCTCAATTGAGTCAACATCGGGCTTTTGCATAACTTCTAAAAATTGTCTTGCGTATGCTGATAGGCTTTCAACATATCTTCTTTGACCTTCAGCATATATTGTATCAAAAGCTAATGATGATTTGCCTGATCCTGAGACTCCAGTAATAACAACAAGTTTATTTTTTGGTATTTCTAAATCAACGTTTTTAAGGTTGTGTTCTTTTGCTCCAATAATTGATATTTTATCCATAATTTATATTAGACTAATCAACATTTACTAATTATTATTAATAAAATAGTTAATTTTTTTTTTATATTAATCATTTTATATATTAAATGGCTGGATCAGTAAATAAAGTTATCCTACTTGGAAATCTGGGACAAGACCCTGATATTAGGACAATGCAGAATGGAAAAAAAGTTTGTACTTTTTCTATTGCAACCTCAAATTCTTGGAAAGACAAAGACACAGGAGAAAAAAAAGAAAAAACAGAATGGCATAGGGTTGTTGTTTTTAATGAAGGTTTAGTAGGTGTTGTCGAAAATTATATTAAAAAAGGTACCAAACTTTATATTGAAGGAGCGCTTCAAACTAGAAAATGGACAGATGACTCAGGTACAGAAAAGTATACGACTGAAATTGTGATTCAAGGTTACGGAGGTAGAATTGATATTGTAAGTGCTAAAGGTAATAATCAAGAACAATCAGAAAACCAGGATGTTTTAGAAAATAATGATGTTGCTAAAAAAGCAATTGATTCAAAAGATAAAAAAGAACAAAGTATAGATGATAAATCTGATAATCTTAAGGAAGAAGATATACCCTTCTAATTTTTTTATTTTAATAAGGAATTTATTTTGAGTGATACTACTTTAGGTAATTCAAAATCTAATAACGGTTCTAATAAAAAAGTACCTCCTATAGATAAAGGTTCAGGCAACGGCAATTTTACAAATGAAGTGAATATTTCTTTAAAAAAAGAAATGGAAACCTCTTATTTGTCTTACGCTATGAGTGTTATAGTTAGTAGAGCGCTTCCTGATGCAAGAGATGGATTAAAACCCGTTCATAGAAGGATTCTCTATGCAATGGATCAATCTGGATATCATTATAATAGACCTTATCACAAATCGGCAAGAATTGTTGGTGAAGTAATGGGTAAATATCACCCTCATGGAGATAGCGCTATATATGAGTCAATGGTTAGAATGGCACAAGAATTCTCTTTAAGGTTGCCTCTGATAGATGGCCAAGGTAATTTTGGTTCAATGGATGGAGATCCACCAGCTGCAATGCGTTATACAGAAGCTAGATTAAAAAAAGTATCTGAGAAATTATTAGATGATTTAGATAAAGAAACAGTTAGTTTTATTGAAAATTATGATGGTTCAACTTTAGAACCTACAGTACTCCCATCTAAAGTTCCAAATTTATTAGTTAACGGAGCAAGTGGAATTGCAGTTGGAATGGCAACAAACATTCCACCTCATAATTTGGGAGAAGTCATAGACGGATGCATGGCTTATATTAATAATAAAGATATAACAATTGAAGAATTAGCTAAATTTGTAAAAGGTCCTGATTTTCCAACCGGAGGAATAATAAAAGGTAGAAGTGGAATACTCTCAGCATTTAAAACTGGAAGAGGTTCGGTAGTTATAGAATCTAAAGTTGAGATAGAAGAAAAAGTAAAAGAGAAAAAAAAATCTATAGTTGTTACTGAAATTCCATACACGATTAATAAATCTAAATTGGTTGAGAAGATTGCAGAAGTTACAAAAGATAAAATTGTTGAGGATATTTCCGATATAAGAGACGAATCTAACCGTAAAGGAGTAAGGATTGTTGTTGAAGTAAAAAAAGGTGCGAATCCAGATATTATTTTAGCTAATTTATATAAACACACACCATTAAGAACAAGTTTTGGCGTTAATGCATTAGCGTTAAAAGATGGAACAAGCCCTGAAGTTATGGACTTGAAAAAAATGATCAGCATTTTTATATCTTTTAGAGAAGAGGTAACAAGGAAAAGAATTTATTTTGAATTATCAACCGCAAGAGAAAGAGTTCATAATTTAACAGGACTAATGATTGCAGTTAATAATTTAGATTTAGTAATAAAATTAATAAGAAATTCAAAAAATCCAAATGATGCAAAAATTAGTCTTTTAAAAAAAGAATGGCCTGCAAAAGATTTGATTATTTTTATTAAAATTGTTGATGATCCAAGACATAAATTAAAAAAAGCTGGAAAATATAGTTTATCTTCGGAACAAGCGGATGCAATTTTAGATTTAAGACTTCAAAAATTAACTGGCTTAGAAAGAAATAAGATTGTAGATGAAGCAAAAGAATTAGGAAAAAAAATTAATGAATATTTAAATTTATTACAAAAAAAAGAATTGCTTGTTCAAGAAATTAAAAAAGAACTTACGGAAGTAAAAGAAAAATTTGCTGATGAAAGAAGAACTGTTATTGGTAGTGAAACAGCTGATATAGAAGAAGAAGATCTTGTGGAATCTGAAGATATGGTTATTACAGTAACTCATAGAGGATATATAAAAAGAGTTCCATTAAAAACATACAGAGCACAGAGAAGAGGTGGGAAAGGCAGAAAAGCTATGGCTACAAGAGAAGAGGATTTTGTGAATCAAGTATTTATTGCTAATACAAAATCATCAGTATTATTTTTTTCAACTAAAGGAAAAGTTTATCAAATGAAGGTTTTTAAGTTACCAGAATTTGCACCCAATGCTAGAGGTAAACCAATGATTGGAATTTTTCCTTTAACAAAAAATGAAAACATAACCGCTGTATTACCATTGCCGAATGACAAAGTTTCTTGGGAAAATTTAAATATTATGTTTTCTACAGCAAAAGGAACAGTGAGAAGAAATGCCTTATCTGATTTTGTTAAAATACAATCAAGTGGAAAAATAGCAATGAAATTATCTGATGATGATAAATTAATAGGAGTTCATACTTGTGAAGAAAAAGAAAATGATGTTTTTTTATCTACAAAAGATGGCAAATGCTTAAGATTTCCTATATCTAATGTTAGAAAGTTTACTGGCAGAAACTCTGTTGGAGTTAGAGGTATTAAATTATCTAAAGATGATACGGTTATTTCAATGTACATTCTAAAACATGCAAAATTCACTATAGATGAAAGAAATGATTATTTAAGGATCGCAAACGCAATAAGAAGAAAGGAATTACGAAGAAGCATGCCTTACAGTAAGCTTTCAAAAGAAACCAAATTAAGTGAAGAAAAATTTATTCAAATGGAAAGCTTAGAAGAATTTATTTTATCAGTTGCCGATAAAGGCTATGGAAAAAGAAGTTCCGCTTATGAATATAGAATAACGAGTAGAGGTGGTAAGGGAATTGCTAATATGGCAGTAAGTAAAAAAACAGGAAAAGTTGTTTCTTCTTTTCCAGTTAATGAAAAAGACGATGTAATGCTTATAGCTGGAACAGGAAAACTTATTAGATCACCAGTAAATAAAATTAGAATAGCTGGTCGCACTACACAGGGAGTTACATTATTTAAAGTCGGGTTAAGTGAAAAGGTTTTATCTGCCGCTTCAATTAAAGACTTGAATATTAATTCGGAAGAATAAAATATAAAAGACTATGAAAGTTGCAATTTATCCAGGAACATTTGATCCTATCACAAAAGGACATTTAGATATAATTAAAAGATCAAGCAAATTTGTTGATAAATTAATAATCGCAGTATCTGAAAATAATAAAAAAAAAACTTTATTTAAAATTAGCGAAAGAATAAAAATGATTAAAGAAGTTATTCAAGACGAAGGTTTACCAAATATCGATGTTGATTCTTTCAATGAATTACTTATGAATTATGCAAATAAAAAAAAGGCAAATATTGTTATTAGAGGTCTTAGGGCAATTTCTGATTTCGAATATGAGTTTCAAATGACAGGTATGAACTATAAATTGAACCCCAAGATTGAAACTGTTTTTCTTATGGCATCTGATAATTATCAATTAATATCATCTAAATTAATAAAAGAAATTAACTCTTTAAAGGGCGATATATCTCAGTTTGTACCAAAAGTAGTTGAAATTAAATTAAAAAAAAAAAATAATAATTAGAAATTTGTTCTATTGTTTTTCATCTCTATTGTAATAATATATTTCGTGGGCGCTTAGCTCAGTTGGTAGAGCAGTGGACTTTTAATCCGCGTGTCGGGGGTTCGATCCCCCCAGCGCCTACATTTTTTATTTTTTAATGTTTTTCTTTCTTAAATATATAAAAGAAAAATCACCTAAATTGAATTTTTTATGGTTTGTTTTAGGCTCTATATACAGATTTTTTATAATTAAATTTAATATAAATTTTTTTGTAAATCAAAAAATTTCAAAATATGGCCCTTTCAAGGTGCATAGTTTTTTTGCTTTTAGTAATTTTGAAAATTGGGGTTCTGAAGAGGGAAGCATGTTTCCTTTGATGATGAAAACGTGTAAAAAAAAAAAATGTATAATTGATATAGGAGCACATATTGGTTTAACAACTTTACCGTTAAGTTCAGTTGTTAGTAAAACTTGTATTATTTTTTCATTTGAGCCAAGTGACGTAAATAATAAATATTTGTCACTACATTTGCAAAAGAATAATATAAAAAATGTGAAAGTGATTGATAAATTGGTAGGTAGAAAGAATTCTAACAATATTTTATTTTATGAATTAGGTAAACCAACTGGGATGAATTCAATTATAAAAACAAAACTTAAATCGTTTATTCAAAAAAAACAACAAGTATCATTAGACAGGTTTATTAAAAAAAATAAATTAAAACCAGATTTAATCAAAATTGACGCTGAAGGTTCCGAGATATTTATTTTAGAAGGTGCAAAAAATATATTGAAAAAATATAAACCAGATATTTTTTTAAGTGTGCATAAAAATCATTTTAAAGTTCTGAATTTAAGTGAAAAAAATTTATTCAAAATAATAAAAAAAATAGGTTATAAAATTAAAGATATTAAAGGAAATTTTTCAAAGGATTTTAATAGTAAAGAATACCATCTATATTTTTGAAAAAATTATATTGATTAACCTAATTTAAAATATTTTTAATATCAATTTTATTTAAATATAAGTAATTTATTAATCCCAAATAAGAATATCTAACTCTATTTATTTCTGAAAAATTTTTATAGTCTGGAATAAAAAAACTTTTATTTATTTTATCTGGAATAAAATTTTTTTTAATAAAAAAAGGATTAATTTCTTTTTTTTTTAAAACACCTGACATTCTTTTATAATGGTATAAATCTGTAATTAAAATTATATTATTACTATAATTATTTCTTTTTAAATAATTGCTGATATTTTTTCCAGTTTCATAACTATTTAATGACTTCTTATCTGAAATAATTTTTTTATTATCTATGTTCATAATACTATTATCAATTAATACCTCTGCTTCGCTATCTAAATCATCTATTGTTTTTCCACCAGATATATAAATAGGTATATCTATATAATTTAAAACATTTAAAGCATTATCTAATCTCTTTAATGAATCCTTCGAGGGATAGTTGTATATTTTGTTATTTTTTCTTTTGAAGCCAGATGTTGGAACTAATATTAAAGAATAATTTTGATCGATATTTTTTACGTATACATATTTATATAGATATAGTGGAATTTTAAAAAGATAAGTAGATATTTGTAAAGAAAAAAAAAAAAA
>Ga0066367_1000107_pt1 | contig 14066 bp, 13 predicted proteins | sample Knorr_S7_td_AAIW_FD_77335 | JGI IMG/M metagenome (GOLD analysis project Ga0066367, IMG submission 77335) | Marine microbial communities from Southern Atlantic Ocean transect - Knorr_S7_td_AAIW_ad_750m_LV_A | ecosystem: Environmental > Aquatic > Marine > Oceanic | place: Atlantic Ocean...
ACATACCCCGGCAATTTTTCTTTGACATAATTTAGAAACAAGTCTTCTAAAATTGTTAAAATTACCATACCCTGTGTCACCATCAACAAGCATAGGTATTGTTGTTGCATCTGACATAAACTCTAAAACATCTAATATTTGTGTCCATGATGCTTCGTTGCTATCTCTTACCCCTAAAGCGGTTGATATAGATAAGCCAGATGCCCATATTCCTTTGAAACCACTTACCTCGACTATTTTTGCAGTCAAACCATTATGCGCTTCCATTAAGAATGATAATTCTTTACTATTAAGTTCTTTTTTTAATAGTTGTGATTTAGATAATTTGTTAACACCAATGTCTTTTGTAGGTATTATTGCCATTTGTTATAATTGTATTACAAATATAAAAATATTACAAATATATGAAATAATTACTGTTTATAATTTTTAAAGAAAAATGAAAGCATTAATACTTGCAGCTGGAATAGGCAAAAGATTAAAAACCAACATTCCTAAAATTTTATTAAAAATTGGAAATAAAAATTTACTTGAAAGACATTTGGAAAATCTTTTAAGTTTAGGTATCAGAAATATTGGAATTGTTATTGGTTATAAATCAAGTCAGTTAAAAAATTTTATTAAAAAAATAGATAAAAAAAAAAATATTAAAATTTTCAAAAATTCCAGATATAAATTAGGTAGCATTGTATCGTTAGTTTGTGCAAGTAAATTTTTTTATGAAAAAGAAGATTTAATTTTAATGGATGGCGATGTTTTTTATGATAATAAAATTTTAAAAAAATTAATAAATTCAAAAAAAAAAAACTGTCTTTTAATAGACAAGAAGTTTGAAAATGGAGATGAACCAGTTAAAGTTTGTATTAAAAATAATAAAATTTTTGATTTTGGAAAAATTGTAAATCAAGATTTTGATTATCAAGGGGAATCTGTGGGTTTTTTTAAATTTTCAAATAAATCATCATTAAAATTACTACACCAATCTAGAAAAATTATGAAATCTAATAAAAATTTAATGTACGAAGAAGCAATTCAGGAAATAATTAAAGAAAAAAAAATTCTAATAGATTTTGAAAATATTACTAACTATCCTTGGATAGAAATAGATTTTAAAAAAGATTTAATATTTGCTAAAAAGAAAATTTTAAAAGAAATTAATGAATAAAATTATAAAAAAATTAAGTTTTTCTTTACCTTGGGATCAAAGAATTGCTGAGATTATTTCTAAGCCTTTTATTTTTTTTAATATCCACCCAAACATAGTTACAATTATTGGAGTTTTACTTGGTTTAACAGCTAGTTTCTTATATACAACTGGTGATATATTTTATGCAAAAATAGCTTCTATAATTTTCTTTTTTGCTGCTTGTTTTGATCACGTTGATGGAGAAGTTGCTAGAAAATTAAATAAAAGAAGTATATTTGGTCATTATTTAGATCATATCGGAGTGTGCATTTCATATATTGTATTATTTATTGGCCTAGGTTTTTATGCTGATAAGAACTTTAATTTAGGATTAAATTACGGATATGTTTCAGCGCTATGTATTTTTTTAATTATGACTATTAGGTTTTATTTAGAAAGAATAAAGGGAGGAGAAGCAATTGAGCAAAGAAATATATTAGGTTTTGAACATGAAGATGTAATATATATTGTAATACCAGTAACTTTTTTAAATAAAATTGATATTTTTTTATTTTATTCTTTTATTGGTACCCCAATTTTTTTAGCTATAACAATTTTAATATTTTTTTATAAAACAAAAGAATTATAATTTTTTCTTAATTTCCTTAAAATCTATTTTTTGATTAAATCCTAGAATTAACCCTATACTTATCCATATTACTTCTCTTAACCTTCTAATAACAGCCACAGCCAAACCTAACGGAGTAGAATCTTTTAATACATTGATAGCTAAAATAAAAACACCTTCCTGAGTACCTAGATTTGAAGGGATAAAAAAAAGCATTGCTCTAACCAATTGGACCAGAGTTTCAATGGCTATAGCTTCTAAAAAAGATATTTTTTGATTTAAAAGAAAAAAAATTGTATATAATTCAAAAGCACCAAAGAACCAATTACACAAATTTAAAAATAAAATTTTAAAAAAATCTTTTTTTGTTTTTTTATAAAAGTCAGAAATTTTATGTTCAGTTTCTTGTAGATGTTTGAAAATTTTATTAAATTTTTTTGAGAGTTTATTTTTAAAAATATTATGTAATTTTGATGTTAATTTATATCTTTGAACAATAAAAAATAAAGATATTAAAGTAGTAAATAAAAAAAAACCAATTAAAGAAGCTTTTTCAAAGTTAGCTCCAAATTTATTTGTGTAAAAAATACTTACTAAACCAATAAAACAAAAAATTATTAACGCAAAAAGAATAAGAGTCTTTGCTAGTATCAACGAACCAATAGAAGATTTATATCTGATACCAAAATTAGTTTTTAGTAAAAATGCTTTTACGGGCTCTCCTCCGACTTGAAAAAGTATGTAATTAAAAGCTTCCCCAATAATTCTAATTTTAAATACATCAATCAATTTTAATTTTGTTTTAACTAAGTTCTCAATACATAATTTCCATGAATAACTATCTAAAACAAAACCTATAAAATAAATAATCAAGATAGATATAAAGCTAAATCTAAGTTTGTTTAATTCGTTTAAAAAAGCATGAAAATCAACTTTATTAAATATGAAAATAAGTAGTGATAAACCGAAGATTAAATAAATAAATTTAAATTTAGACAATTATAGATATCCTTTTTTTTATTATTTATAATAAAATACTCGATAGAACATATATCTTCTATACAAAAGAATAATGTCAAAAAAATTAAAAAAAAAATTACTTTTTACCCCTGGTCCGCTAAATACTTCGGATATAACTAAAAAAGCCACTTTTATAGATTTAGGTTCGAGAGATGCAGACTTCATTAGAATCAATAAATCATTATTTTCAAATATATTAAAATTAGGTTATGCAGCCAAAGGATATATTTGTTTACCTATTCAAGGAAGCGGAACATTTTGTTTAGAAGCAACATTTGAAACATTACTTAGTAATAAGTCTAAAGTTTTAATTGTTACTAACGGAACTTATGGAAACAGACTTGTTAATATTTGTAAAAAAATTAGAAAGAATTTTATAGTTTTAAAATTTATTGAAAATGAAGTTATATCAATTGATAAAACTAAAAAAATTTTATCAAAAAACAAATCTATTTCACACGTAGCATTCGTGCATTGTGAAACTAGTAGCGGTATATTAAATCCGCTAAATGAAATAGCATTATTATGTAAAAAATATAAAAAAAAATTAATTGTTGACGCAATGAGCTCTTTTGGTGGAATAGATATAAATATTCAAAAAAATAATATAGACGCATTAGTTAGTTCAGCTAATAAATGTTTAGAAGGGATACCGGGTTTTTCTTTTTCAATAATAAAAAAAAATTCTTTGTCAAAATCTTATGGTAATGCAAATTCATTATCTTTAGATTTGTTTGATCAATGGAAGGGTTTTTTAAAGAATAGCCAATGGCGTTTTACTCCACCAACACATTCAGTTATTGCTTTATCATCTGCTTTAGAACAATTAAAAAAAGAAGGTGGTGTTAATAGTAGAAATAAAAGATATAAAAATAATTATTTAACACTTGTAAATGGTATGAAAAAAATGGGATTTAAATGCTATTTAGATAATAATCTTCATTCTCCAATAATAGTTAGTTTTCAAATGCCTAAAAATTCAAAATTTAATTTTAATTTTTTTTATAGCAATCTTAGTAAACTTGGTTTTATTATTTATCCTGGAAGTATTACTAATCAAAAAACATTTCGAATAGGATGTATTGGAAATATTTATCCTAAACATATAAAAATGTTATTAAAAGCAATCAAAAAGATACTTTTAAAGATGCACATTAAATTTTTATGAATATAATTTTTTTTAAAATAAGAAAATCATGTTAAGCGATAATCAAATTAAAGAATTTAAAAACAACGGTTTTGTTTGTATCCCGGGATTATTTGATAAGGCTGAAATAAAATTAATTTTAAAGTATACGGAAGAATTACAAAATGCTCCTGAAGTTTCAGGTAAAGAATGGAAATATTTTGAAAAAAGTAAAATTAATAAAAATAAAAGAGTTTTGGAAAGAATAGAGAATTTTTGTAAATACCATAAAGGATTTAAAGAACTTTGTACAAAAAATAAAATTATGCAATGTGTAAATGATTGTTTTGGAGAAAAAGGAATATTATTTAAGGATAAAATAAATTTTAAAATGTCCGGGGGCTCTGGTTTTAAACCTCATCAAGATTCCCAAGCTGGTTGGGATGACTATGCAAAATTTTATTTAACAGCAATGGTCAGCGTTGATAACGCTACGATTAAAAATGGATGTTTAGAATTTGCTTCTGGACATAATCAATCAGGTCTTATTGGTAAACTTTGGAAACCATTATCAGATATTGATATGAAAGATATGAAGTTTATTCCAATAGAAACTAAACCTGGAGATGTTGTTTTTTTTGATTGTTACGCACCTCATAAATCAAAAGAAAATTTAACAAGCAAATCAAGAAGAATTTTATATCTTACCTACAATAAGTTGTCGGATGGGGATCATAGAGAGAAATACTATAATGATAAATATAAAAATTACCCTCCTGATGTAGATAGAGATCCTAATAAGAATTATAATTTTAAAGTTTAATAATTTAATTTTCTAAAAATTTTTGAAATCTTCTCGAAACTTCTTTTGGATGAATAGTTGGTCTTCCTAAACTTTTAATAGAACCTTTTTCAATTTTTATATGTATAAAAGTAGGGCCAGACAATTTATTTTTTAAATTTGTTTTTATAAGTTTTGAAAAATTATTTAAATTATCTATGGAATATGAATTTTTATAACCACAATTTATAGCAACATTTGCAAAATCTACTGTCGAAGCATTTGTTAATTGTTGACCAGTTGAATCATGTACATTATTGTCTAGTAATATATGTATTAAATTATTTGGTTGATTTGCCCCAATAGTTGACATATTTCCCATTTTCATAAGCAACGCTCCATCACCATCTAAGACTACAATTTTTTTTTTTGAATTTAAAGCAACTCCTAAACCAATTGCGCTTGCACATCCCATAGAGCCAATTTGATAAAAATAATTTTTACAATCATTTAAACTAAATAATTCTCTCCCAGTTTTTCCAGTAGTTGCGATTACAGCAATTTTATCGTTAATATTTTTTTGTAATTCTTTTAAAACTTGAATTCTTCTTGGTAACTTCTTTTTTTTATAATAAATGAGAACTTTATTTTTTTTTTTTAATAAAATTTTTTTTTGTTTTAGTTCTTCTTTTTTAATTGTTTCTTTTCTCATTATTAATGCATAAGGCAAGGAAGTTTTGTTTATTGAATTATTAATTTTAAAAATTATTTTTTTTAATTTTTTTTCATTTGTTGGAAAAATTTCATTTTTTATTTTTGATAAAGTAAGAATATTTTTTGTTATTTTTCCCATTAATTCATGTTGAGGCTCATCTTTTATTTTTGGATCACCTCTCCATGTTGTGATTAATAGGATAGGAATCTTAAAAGGATAATTTAGTGATGTTAAAGGGTTTATAGTGTTACCTAAACCTGAATTTTGTATCATAACAACACTTTTCTTTCCTGCTAACCAAGCACCTGAGGCAATTCCTACTGCCTCACCTTCACTTGTTGCGCCAATATACTTTATTTTTTTTGTGTTAATAACACCATTAATTACTGGAGTTAAATGTGAGCACGGAACACCAGAAAAAAAATTATAACCATACTTTGTTAATTGATTTATTAAGAAATTTGCTGATATCATAAACTCTTATTATTAATTTAATTTAACAAAATATAAATCTTAATATTATTATAAATAATATATCAATTTGTTATGGAAGAAGACGAAGATATTAAAAATAGAGTAGAAAAAGAGAAAAATTATGATGAATTAAGTATTGATGGTCTTTTAAATGAGATAAATAGTCTAAAAAAAAAATTAAAACACCTAGAAGATTTACTAAAAAGCAAAAAATCAGGTTATACACAAGCTACTAAATTATTTAAAAAATAAAGGTGTTTTTAATAAATACAGATAGTATACTATTACAACCTTTATATAGAGGGAGGGTATTATGAATAAATTAGTTGCATTATCATTGGCTATTGGTGGAGTAGGTGGAGTAATGACGTGGATTTACACTTCAACTCCGTTGGCTCTTTCAATACCAATCTCATTTATTGCTTGGGCATGTTTTGTTGCTGCAGGCGGTAACAATAAAGCGCTAAGTTCTACAATAACAGCATGGTTATGGGGTGCTGTTGTAGCTTGGTTGACTGCACTTGTTTTAATACCAAATCTAGGAGGTTTGCCTGCTGGATTAGGTGTTCCTGCATCCATTGCTATTAGTGTTTTTGTACTTATTTATGGTACGAAAGTTAAAGCTTTTTCACTAGCACCTGGAGCAGTTTATGGATATGCTGCGTTTTTTACAGCTTTCCTAGCCGGAACTGACGCTTTGCAATCTGCTAGTCTCGGAAACCCACTTATATTAACAGCACTATCTGGTATTGCTGGAGCAGTACTTGGATTGGTAGCTCTTAATGTTTCCGCTTCACTAGGAAAATAATTCTTATAATTTATAAGCATTAATTTGAAAAAATCGGTTATTTTAATTTAAAAATAACCGGTTTTTTCTTATATTATTTAAACAACTAAAAGTTTATGGCGGGAGTAGCTCAGTTGGTTTAGAGCGTCGGCTTGTGGTGCCGAATGTCGCCGGTTCGAATCCGGTCTCTCGCCCCAAAAAAAAGCAATATAATCAATATAATATATAATATTATTAATAAGTAATATTAACTAATTACTTAGTTGCGTTAGGGGAATTCCAGCACTTTTTAATAAATTTACATCTGAAGTTGTATCATTATTTCCAGTTGTTAGTAATTTGTCACCATAAAATATAGAATTTGCACCTGCCATGAAACACAATATCTGAGCTTCATTTGACAAATCTTTTCTACCTGCACTTAATCTTACTCTTGATTTAGGCATAATAATTCTTGCTGTAGCGCACATTCTAACAAGCTCAATTGCATTTATCTTATTTCTATTGCCTAAAGGCGTTCCTTTAGAAGGTACCAAAGTGTTTATTGGAACACTTTCAGGATGAGGTTTAAAATTTGATAAAACTTGGAGCATTTTTGCTCGATCTTTAATATTTTCACCCATTCCTATAATTCCCCCACAACAAACATCAATACCTGCTTTTCTTACTCTATTAATTGTATCAATTCTATCTTGAAATTTTCTAGTAGTTATAATTTTTTTGTAAAAATTAGGGCTAGTATCAATATTATGATTATAAGCTTTTAAACCAGCTTCTGCTAATTTGTTAGCTTGATTTTGATTTAACATTCCCAGTGTAACACAAGACTCCATTCCAATTTTTTTTATTCCTTTTACCATTTTTATAACTTTATCGAATTCCGGACCATCGTTAATTTCTCTCCAAGCTGCACCCATACAAAACCTTGAAGCACCAGATTTTTTTGCTTTTCTAGCTTTTTTTAAAACTTCATTGACGCTTAAAAGTGGTTCATTTTTTAATCCTGTTTTATAGTGTGCTGATTGGGGACAATATTTACAATTTTCTGGACACGCACCAGTTTTAATACTTAATAAACTAGCAAGTTGAACATCTTTTTTAGGAAAATATTTTTTATGTTTTTTTTGTGCTTTAAAAATTAATTCAAGTAACGGCAAATTTAAAATTTTTAATATTTCATTTTGCGTCCAATTTGATCTAATCATAACTATATATTAGATAATATATTGAAGATACATAGAATAAAATTTTAATTTTATTTAAAGAAAATGCTAAAAAAAAATATTTTAAATTACGCAATTCTTAGCTGTAAAAATCATAGAGACTTAGATAAAAAAACAATTAAAAAGTTTATATCTGGATATACATTAATGGAAAATGCAGGGAAAGTTATTTTTAAAATAATAAAAAAAAAATTTAAGAAACAAAAAAAAATAAAAATTTTATGTGGCCCTGGTAATAACGGAGGAGATGGATTTGTAGTAGCAAAATTATTAAAAGAAGACGGATATTTGAATATTAATTTGTTTTGTTTAGTTACAAAAAAAAAATTAAAAGGGGATGCAAAATTAGCTGCTAAAAAATTTGGTGATAATTTTAAAAGTTTTTCTAATTTCAAAATATCAAGTAATGATGTAATTATTGACGGCATTTTTGGCTCAGGTTTAAAAAAAAATATTTCTGGTAATTTAAAAAAGATTATTGAAAAAATAAATTTAAAAAAACCATATTGTATATCAATAGATGTTCCTTCAGGAATTAATGGAGACACAGGTCAAGTTCAAGGTGTTGCAGTAAAGTCTAATGATACGATTACATTTACTAGAAAAAAAATAGGACATTTGTTGTCACCAGGTAAGGAATATTGCGGAAATATCATAGTTACAGACATTGGAGTTAATTTAGAAAAATTATTATTTAAACCACATATATTTGAAAATCATCCTGATAATTGGAAAAATAAATTTCCATGGCCAAATCAAAAATCTCACAAATATACAAGAGGATTTACATTAATTATTTGTGGAGAAAAAATGACTGGAGCATCGAGATTAGCTGCTAGAGGTGTAGCAAGGATAGGATGCGGTTTACTTTGTCTTGGTGTTCCAAAAAAAAGTTTTGATATATATTCAATAGAAAACCCTATTGCTTTGATAGAGACAGTTGATGACGAAAATGATTTGAATAACTTGTTGAAAGATAAAAGGATAAATACAATTTTAATTGGGCCCGGATTAGGTATAAATAAAAAAAAATTAAAATTAATTTTAAAAATAATAAAGGAAAAAAAAAGAATAGTTGTTTTAGACGCTGATGCTTTAAAAAATAATTTTAAAAAAATTTTATCAGAAAATAAAACGAAAATCGTAATAACCCCACACGATGGAGAGTTTACACAAGTTTTAAAAAGTTTAAATATTAAAAAAAAGAAAAATAAACTTATAGCAGCAACAGAATTTGTAAAAAAAACAAAAATTAATTTAATATTAAAAGGAAATACAACGATTATTTGTTCCCAAGATGGTCGAATTTCAATTAACACAAATACATCACCTTTTTTAGCAACTGGTGGATCAGGAGATGTTTTAGCAGGAATGATTACTGGATTAATTTCTCAAAAAATGGATATTTTTAATGCATGTTGTGCAGCTGTCTGGATCCACGGTGAAATTGCTAGAATGAAAGGCCCGGGATTGATAGCAGAAGATATACCTGAGATGATACCTAAAGTATTAAAGAAATTAAAAAATTAAAATAAAGAAAGAATGTGATAGTAATAGAACAAAAAATTTTATTGAATTTTTTATATCATTGAGTATTTTCGTAGAAAGTAAAGAAAGTTTGCGGGTGTGGCGGAATTGGTAGACGCGCTGGTCTTAGGAACCAGTGGATTTTTCCATGGGGGTTCAAGTCCCTCCACCCGCACCAAAAAAAAGACATGAATAAGAAAAAATAATAAATATTATAATTAATATGCAAATAACTGAGTTAAAAAAAAAAGGATTAGAAAGAGAATTTAAGATTATTGTTTCATCAAAGGATGTCACTGATAAGTTAAATGGAAGTTTACTGCAAATATCTAAAGATGTTGAAATAAAAGGTTTTAGAAAAGGAAAAGTACCGCTTAACATTGTCAAACAACGTTATGGCCAAAACGCATTAAACCAAACTTTAGATGAACTTATTCGATCTACAACAAATGAAGTAATAAAAAAAAATAATTTAAAATTAGCTATTAAACCAAAAGTTGATGTTAAAAATTTTGATGAAGATAAGGGACTTGAATATATTATGACTTTAGAATTAATACCAGATTTTAAAGTAGGAGATATCAAAAAAATTAAATTAACAAAATTTATTTCAAAAGTTAATGAAGATGATTTTAAAAGAACTTTAGAAACATTTGCAAAAACTCAAAAAAATTTTGAATTAAAAGATGGAAAAAATGTTGAGAATGGGGATGGTGTTCTACTTAATTTAAAACCAACTTACAATAATGAAATTGTTAAAGAGGCACTGATAGAAAATAAAATGACAATTGTTGGTAATAAAATGATAATACCTGAAATTGAGAATAAAATAGTAGGAACTAAAGCAGGCGATAAATTAGATTTTAGATGTAAGTTTCCAAATAATTTTCCAAATAAAGATATTGCTGAAAAAGAAGTTAGAGTTGAAATTGAAATTTTAGAAGTAAGAGCTCCGCAAAAAAGAATTTTAGATGATAATTTTGCTAAAACGATGGGAGCTACTGATCTTAATAATTTTAAAGAAAGAGTAAAAAAACAAATGCAAGACGAGCTAGATAGTGTTTCAATAATGATATTAAAAAAAGATTTAATCGAACAATTAGATAATATTCATAAAATTAATCTTCCACCGGGTATGGTTAATTATGAGTTTGAGCATATATGGAAAAAAATCACTGAAGATAAAACAAAAGGAATTGTAGATGAAAGTGATAAAAATAAAAATGAAAATGAATTAAAAAAAGAATATAAGTCCATAGCAGAGAGAAGAGTAAAAGTCGGTTTAGTTCTAGCTAAAATTGGGGAAATCAATAAAATTTCCGTTGCTGATGATGATGTAAAAAAAGCTATTGAAGAAGAAATACTAAGACAACCTGATGCAAAAGAACAGATTATAAAATTTTATTCAGAAAATTCAGAAGCACTCGCTTCTTTAAGGGCGCCTATATTTGAACAAAAAGTAGTTGATTATATTCTGAATAATATAAAATTTGAAGAAAAAGAAGTTCCTAGAAAAGAATTATTAAAAAAATAAAAAAACATTTAAAATAAAAAAATAGTAAATATCTATTAATTTATGATGACAAAAACTAAAGCGAATAATTTAAGTACTTTAATACCAATGGTTGTAGAGCAAACATCCAGAGGCGAGAGATCTTATGATATATATTCAAGATTATTAAAAGAAAGAATAATTTTTCTTACAGGCGTTATTGAAGATAATGTATCTTCATTAATTTGTGCTCAATTACTTTTTTTAGAATCTGAGAATCCTAATAAAGATATTTCATTTTATATCAATTCTTCTGGGGGAGCAGTAACCTCAGGTTTGGCAATATATGATACTATGCAATATATAAAACCAGATATTACTACGGTGTGTATTGGCCAAGCAGCATCTATGGGGTCTTTGCTATTGGCAGCTGGTTCAAAAAATAAAAGATATGCACTTCCTCATTCAAGAATAATGGTTCATCAACCATCAGGCGGTGTTGAAGGGCAAGCTTCAGATATACAAATTCACGCCAACGAAATTTTAACTATTAGAAAGAAGTTAAATGAAATTTATGTACAACATACAGGACAAAATATAAAAAAAATTGAAGAATATTTAGATAGAGATAGCTTTATGGGCCCAGAGGAAGCTAAAGATTTCGGATTAATAGACAAAATCGTAAATAAAAGAGAAGATGTGGAAAAAATAGGTAACACAGACTAATTTTTCTATTGCAATTAATTTATTTAGATTCATATAATTTTAAGGGATTCGTAAATAATTATGATTAAATCTACTGGTGATAATACGAAAAATACATTGTATTGCTCTTTTTGTGGCAAAAGCCAACATGAAGTAAAAAAATTAATTGCAGGCCCAACAGTATTTATTTGTGATGAGTGCGTAGAGTTGTGCATGGACATCATAAAAGAAGAAAATAAGTCACATGTATTAAAAAGTACTAGTGGCGTCCCATCGCCAATAGATATAGAAAAGACATTAAATGATTATGTTATAGGACAGGATAAAGCAAAAAGAATACTATCTGTAGCTGTACATAATCATTACAAAAGATTACATCATATTTCAAAATCTAATGACGTTGAGTTGTCCAAATCAAATATACTTCTAATAGGCCCAACTGGTTGTGGGAAAACTTTACTTGCTCAAACGTTAGCAAGAATGCTTGATGTGCCATTTACAATGGCTGACGCAACTACATTAACCGAAGCTGGATATGTTGGAGAAGATGTGGAAAATATTATTTTAAAATTATTACAATCATCAGATTATAATGTTGAAAAAGCTCAAAGAGGTATAGTTTACATCGATGAAGTTGATAAAATATCAAGAAAATCTGAGAACCCTTCAATAACAAGAGATGTATCTGGAGAAGGTGTTCAGCAAGCTTTATTGAAGTTAATGGAAGGAACTACAGCATCTGTCCCACCACAAGGGGGAAGAAAACATCCGCAGCAGGAATTTTTACAAGTTGATACTACAAATATTTTATTTATTTGTGGAGGTGCTTTTTCAGGTTTAGAGAAAATTATTGATTCGAGAGAAAAAGATACTTCTATTGGTTTTGAATCAAAACTAAGAATTCATGATAAAGATGAAAAAACAAACTTGCTTAATAAAGTGGAATCAGAAGATTTTTTAAAATTTGGACTGATTCCCGAATTTATTGGTAGATTACCGGTAATAGCTGTTTTGCAGAATCTAAGCAAAGATTCTTTAGTAGAAATACTTACTACTCCAAAAAATTCACTTGTTAAACAATATCAGAAGCTTTTTGAAATGGAGAATGTTAAACTTAGTTTTACTAAAGATGCCTTATTAAGTATTGCAGAATATTCAATAATAAAAAAAACTGGAGCTAGAGGTTTGAGATCAATATTGGAAAATATTTTATTAGACACAATGTATAAATTACCAGTTTTAGATGAATTAGAAGAGGTAGTGGTAAATGCAGATGTTGTAAAAAATAATAAAGAACCTTATCAAATTTTTAGTAATAAAAAAAATAAAGTTGACACTTCTGCGTAATTATATTTTATAATTGTATTTAATTTCCATTAAACTAATTTATTATTAAATTATAAAATTGAATAAGCTTGAAAATAAAAAAATTATAATTCCTCTATTACCTCTAAGAGATATAGTTGTTTTCCCAGGAATGATCACTCCATTGTTTGTAGGAAGATCTAAGTCTATCTCTGCTTTAGAAGAAGTAATGAGTAAAGATAAAAAAGTTTTTTTAGTTACTCAAAAAAATGCTGAAACAGACGACCCTTCACCAAATGAAATATATAGCACTGGTTGTATAGGAAAAGTAATTCAGTTATTAAAACTTCCAGATGGGACAATAAAAGCATTAATAGAAGCTCAAGATAAAGCAAAAATTTTAAAATATATTAAACAAGATAATAATTATTATGTAATTAATGCTGAGATTATTGATAAGAAAAAAATTAAAAAAACTGCAAAAAATGACGCAATGGTTAGAAGGTTAATTACTCGATTTGGAGTATATGCAAAATTAAATCGAACTGTTCCATCAGAAGCTCTAAGTTCTATAACTCAATTAAGTGATAAAGATCAGTTTGCAAATACACTTGCATCATATTTGGTTTTAAAAATAGATTTAAAACAACAATTGTTAGAAATGACGACAACTCAAGCACTTTTGGATAAGATTTTAGTTTATATTGAAAATGAAATCGGAGTACTTGAAGTTGAAAAAAAAATAAAATCACGTGTTAGAAGACAAATGGAAAAAACACAAAGAGAATATTATTTAAATGAACAATTAAAAGCAGTGCAAAAAGAACTTGGAGATCTTGAACATGGAAAAAACGAGTTTTCTGAAATGGAAGAAAAAATCAAAACACTGAAATTAACAAATGAAGCAAAAGAAAAAGCTGAATCAGAATTAAAAAAATTAACGACAATGAGCGGTATGTCTGCCGAAGCTTCCGTAGTTAGAAATTATTTAGATTGGTTATTAAGTGTTCCTTGGGACGATAAGTCAAAAATAAATACAGATCTCAAAAAGGCCCAAAATATTTTAAATAATGACCACTATGGATTGGAGAAAGTTAAGGAAAGAATTATAGAATTTCTTGCTGTACAAAAAAGAGTAGAAAAGATACAAGGACCCA
>Ga0066367_1000109_pt1 | contig 14024 bp, 18 predicted proteins | sample Knorr_S7_td_AAIW_FD_77335 | JGI IMG/M metagenome (GOLD analysis project Ga0066367, IMG submission 77335) | Marine microbial communities from Southern Atlantic Ocean transect - Knorr_S7_td_AAIW_ad_750m_LV_A | ecosystem: Environmental > Aquatic > Marine > Oceanic | place: Atlantic Ocean...
GGGTTAAATATACTCCATGCATAAACAGATCCTATACACAAATGAATTGAAACTGAAGCTACGGGAACCCACCATCTATTAAAACCTTCCTTGGCAACAATTTGTTCTTTTAATAAAAGTTTACCAAAACCGCTTTCTGTGAATCCTATAATTTTAAAAATTTTTATAACTGAAAAAATAAAAGTAAGTCCTATTAGAACAGCTACTGTAATATTTTGCCACAATGTAAGTTGTCCTAAATCTAAACTCATTTTATCCAGTTAAACGCTCATCCCTCTATAAAAAAAAGAAATTTAAATATATCAAAGATTTATGACAAATGAATTAAAAAAAAAAATTTATTTACAGTATGAATTAATAAGAGATTCTATAATAATTTTTGATGCATCCAAATTTTCTTTATTTGGATTTTCTTTTACATATTTAATAAATACATCTTTATGCCTTTGTAAATTTAAGACACTAGGTAAGCATAAATCTGACAATTTTTCATTATTTTGTGATTTAATTAGCTGATATGTGTTTATAGTTGACTGAATATATCTAATACATGATACTTCTTTTTTTGCTTTTTGTTGGACAGCTGTCTCACCAGGTATCCACGCCTCACATTCAAATATTAATTCTTTTGCTGTAAAAGGGTATGTAATAGTTTTTAAACTTTTTGAATATATTGGAGCTAGTGTTAATAAATAAATAAACAAAAAAATAATAATTCTCATAATTTATCTTGCGAAAAAAATAAAGGCGTTTGCATGAAAATCTGGTCCATAATCTATTCGATGATTTTTATTACCATCAAAAAATTTTAAAGGTGTTAGAGTTTCACCAATCAAAGCAAAGCCACGGTATCCTAAATTAAGAATTTTGTTAAGTGTTTTTTCTATAGGCTCAGAAATATATCTTTCTTCAATTTCAATAAGTAAAGTTGGTTTATATTTTTTAATTAATTTTTTTGCACCTTTTAAAACTTTAAGTTCAACTCCTTCAGCATCAATCTTTATAAATCCAATATTTTTTAATTTTAAATCATCGATTTTTTTTGTTTCTACTTTTAATTTACCAAAGTTTTTATCTAATTTTACATCACGAATTGAACCACCTTGATTTGAGTACCCTTTTTTTCCTTTTGGTATTTTTAAGAAATCAGAAGATGATTTATCGGAAAGTGCGTATGGAAGAACTTTAACATTTTTATTTACAGTTTTTTTTAAAATTTTATAAGATTTTGGATTTGGTTCAAATGCATAAACATTTTTTGAATATTTTGATATAAAGTAAGTATACACTCCTTTATACGCGCCAACATCCAATGAGTTAAGATTCTTATTAGTAAGATATTTTAAAAACTTTATATCAGTCCTACCTTTTATCCATTCTTTTAAAACTAATCTTCTGATGTATAATTTATGTGGAATAATTATATGCTTTATTTTTTCTTCAAAACTAGTTGGTGGTATCCAATTATTTTTATTTTTTGGTAAATTCATTTTGATTAATAAAAATATAAATTCTTCATTATTTTTAATTTTAATTGTGACTACTGTAGCAGTCTTTTCAAAAAACTTTTATAATGAAATATTACAAAAATATTTAAGTAATCCAAATTTTTTCCAAGTTTTTTTTTCTGACTTTTACTTAATTTACGCAGGTTCTGAAATATTAAATCAAGGTAATAATCCTTACAAAGAGTGGCTAGAAATACATAACATGCCTTTTTTTAATCCTCCAGTAGTTTTTCATTTTTTTAAGTTTATTACCAATTTTGAATATTTAATTACTGTAAAATTTTGGTTCTTTTTTTTATTTTTATTTTTTCTTTCTATTCCAATCGTGTTTTTTAAAATTTTTAAATTAAATTTAAAATTTTTTTATATTTTTTTTATATGCTTTGGAGGAATTTCTCTTTCTGTTTTTTTTACTGGAAATTTATCTATTATTTTAAGTGGATTTTTTGTAATTAGTTTATTTTTTTTAAGTAAAGAAAAAGATAATCTTTTTTACTTTATTTTATCAATACTTTCATTAATTAAATTTCCTTATTTAATTTTTTTTGGAATTCCTTTTTTAATAAGAGATTTAAATAAAGAAATTTTTATAAAAACTTTTTTTTATTTAATTTTTATTGCCTCTATTTATTTAATTTTTTTTTATTTTGATAATGATCTTTTTATTAATTGGGTAAATTCTCTTAAATTTTCAGAAAACATTGGAGATAAAGGGGATTTTGGTAGAGGATTATTTAGAATATTAGATAATTATCTTATCTCTGAAAATTATTTAAAATATGCAATTTATTTTTTAATTTCTGGCAGTCTATTTCTTTTTTCAATATTTTTATTTAAAAATTCAGAAATTTTAAAAAATAAAAATGTTGCTATAGCTTTTAGTGTTATTGTGCTTTCAATACTTCTTCCTAGACTAAAAAGCTATGATGTATTAATTACTATTCCATGCCTTTTTTTTATAATTGAAACAATTAATTTTAAAATTTCCAAATTCTTAAATTCATCTATAAAATTTTTATTATTTTTAATGTTGTTTTGTTGGACAAGCCCTTATGCACCCATAAGCTTATGCATAATAATATTCATTATCTTGTCTACAGATTTAAAATTTAGCTTTATAGAGAAGAAATAAAAAATTATAATCTAGATAGTTTCGGGCGTGTGCTGGAATTGGTAGACAGGGTGGTCTCAAAAACCACTGGTGGCAACACCGTGACGGTTCAAGTCCGTCCACGCCTACCATTAAATTAGTTATAAATGATACAAAAAATCTATACAAAAATAATAGAGTTATCTAAAACAAAATATGGCATACCCTTGCTTTGTCTTGTTGCACTTTTAGAGAGTTTTATTTTTCCTATCCCGCCTGATATTTTTTTAATTTTTTTAGTTTTAGCACACAAAAATAAGGCTTTTTATTTAGCTTTTTTATGCACAGTTTTATCAGTAACTGGAGGGATTTTAGGTTATTTAATTGGAAGTTTTTTCTTTGATAGTTTGGGACAAGGTATTTTAAACTATTTTAATTTAAATGATAAATTCTTAGATTTTTCTGAAGGCTATAGCAAAAATGGTTTTTTTATCGTTACAATGGGTGGTTTAACTTTAATTCCTTATAAAATAATTACTATATCTAGTGGATTTGTTAAAATGGATTTTTTCCAATTCATTATTGCATCTGTTATTTCAAGAGGAGCTAGGTTTTTTTTAGTTGCAACTTTACTGTACTTCTTTGGTAAAAAAATAGAAGAGTTACTAATTAAAAGATTTGGATTAATTTGCACAATATTATTTTTAATAATATTAATTATATATTTTATAATGAAATATCTTGGTTTTATTTAATAATGAATTTAAACAACAGTAATTTTTTAAACTTACTATTTTTGTTTGTTAGCATATTAGTATTACTGACAGTTTATTACTTAGAATTTTTTCAAGGTATTACACCTTGCAAATTATGTATTTACCAAAGATTTCCTTATTTTATAATTATTTTATTGGCAATATCTTTTTTACTAATTAAAAATCAAAATTTAAAAAAAATTACTTTTTTATTTTATATTTTAATTTTTTCTATAAGTCTAATTATATCAGTACATCATTTTGGGATTGAAAAAAATCTATGGAATGCTTTAACCGGTTGTGAAACAAATGTAAAAAGTTTTTCGAGTAGCGATAATTTGAAAGAATATTTATTAAACAAAGATTATATTTCTTGTAGCAATATTTTATTTAAATTTTTAGGAATATCTCTTGCTGGATACAATATAATTTTATCTTTTATTTTATTAATTCTTTCTATCACTGGATTTAGAAAACTGAAGAATTAAGGATCAAGTTCAGTATCCCAATATAAAAAGTCTTTCCAACTATCATGCAAATAATTTGGTGGGTATTTTTTAATTTTTTTTTGTAAAAAAGAAATGGACGGTTCAAAAGGTTCTTTATCAATAAATAATTTTAATTCCTTTAGGGTTTTATTACCTTTAGATGTATTACAGTCAGAACATGCTGTAATAACATTCTCCCATGTTGTTTTGCCACCTTTTGATTTAGGTAATATATGGTCAAAAGTTAAATTATTTTTTGCACTACAATACTGGCATTCAAACTCGTCTCTAAGAAATACATTAAAACGTGTAAAAGCCGGTTTTCTTGAGCATATGACATATTGTTTAAGTGCGATAACGCTTGGTATCTTTATTTTTATTGAAGGTGAGCGGACAATTTCATTATATTCAGAAATTACTGAAACTTTTTCTAAAAATACAGCTTTAATACTTTCCTTCCAATTACAAATTGACAAAGGAAAATAACTTAATGGTTTGTAATCAGCGTTTAAAACAAGTGTTTTAAAACTCATATATTTAAAATAATAAACATTATAAGAAAACAAGTTATTACTAACATTTTAACAAATATTTAACAAGAAAGTTTTGGCCAATTTCTAAACCCTCTTCATTTATGCTATGTCCTAGATTTTCTATTAAATGTGTATTAACATCTACATTACTATCCTTTAAAACCATTTCTGTTGCTTCCATCATTTTCTTTGGAACCACTTCGTCTTCTTTACCATGAACTAAACAGATTTTTGGCTTTGAATTTATTTCAATTTTTCCACTTTTTGTTAAAATAACCCCACCTGAATATCCAAGAACACCTTTTACTTCTTCTTTCATCGTTAAAGTTAAATTTAACACAACCATTGTTCCTTGGCTGAAACCAACTAATATTAGATCTTTGTATTGAAGATTATAATCTTTAAGTTTTTTCTTGAGAAAAGTAAGTATCATTGGTTTAACTAATTCAATTTCTTTGAGTATTCTTGTTTGATCTCTATCTTCTAAATCAAACCATTGTCTTCCAGGCGTCGCTAATCTATATGGGTAAGGCGCATGCAGTGAATAAAACATAGTTTTTTTTAAAGTTAAAGACCAGCGTTTTGCCAATGGAATTAAATCAAAAGCATCTGCTCCTATACCATGTAATAAAACAACTAATGAATTTGGTTTAAAATCATGATCTGAAAATTCTTCATAATTCAAGTCCTTCATTTTTTTGTATTAATACTTTTTAAATCTTTTTAAATAATCAGGAAGTATTAGTTCTAAAGATACCGGATTAATATCTAAATACTTAAAAGTATAATCGGTATTTAAAATAATATTATTATTTTCCAAAAGTTTGATTTGATCTTCGGTTAATAAAGGATTTGGTAATACTTGAAAAAATTTAGCCATTATAATAGCCACTATTTTTGGTATATAAATTAATAATTTTTTGCGATTAATAGTTTTTAACAAAATTTGTAATAATTCTTTAAAAGTAAAAATATCAGGACCACCAAATTCAAATATCTGATTTGTTATATTTTTATTTAAAATTTTCATTATTCCTTTACAAACATCTTCTACATAAACTGGTTGGAATTTAGTTTCTCCTCCCATGATTAATGGTAAAAAAGGACTAAATAAACTCATTTTTGCAAATTTACAGAAAAAATTATCTTCAGGACCAAAAATTAATCCGGGCCTAATAATTGAAAATTTTTTTGAATTTTTTTGAATATACTCTTCAGCATTAAATTTACTTCTAGAATATAATGAATTTTTATATCTGTTAACTCCCAACGCAGAAATTTGTATAAAGTTTTTTTTATTTAAATTGATATTATCTACTAATCGTTTAACAAAATTATAATGGAGGTTGATAAAATCATTTCTTTTTTTTTCAAACAAAATACCGATTAAATTTATAATAATGTCTGAATCTTCAATTAAATTTTCTAATTTTCTATTATCTGATAAATCAAATTTAATTAAATTTATTTGACCAACATCTCCAAGCGGTTGCAAAAAATAACCTTTTGCCGGGTTTCTTGTAGGTACTTTAATAATACATTCCTGATTGCACAGATGTTTAATTAAATGTCTGCCAAGAAACCCCGTGCCTCCAAATACTGTTACTCTTAAATTTCTTAAATGATTCATTATTTATTAAAGTAGTTAAAAAAAAAAAAATATATATTGATTTTTTTTTGAAAAATGCCACATCAAACCATGGCCCAAAAAGTTAAAAATATCAAATTATATAAAAATGATCTACCTATAAATATTAAGTTTAAGGGGTCTATAGCTATAGATACTGAAACTATGGGGTTAAACATAATTAATGATAGACTTTGTTTAGTACAAATTTCAGATGAAAATGGTAATTCATATATAATTCAATTTCTTAAGAATTGTTATGATGCTCCAAATTTAAAAAAAGTACTTAATGATCAAAATATTTTAAAAATTTTTCATTATGCTAGATTTGATGTAGCAGTTATAAAAAAAAATCTAGGAATTATGTGCAAACCAATTTATTGTACAAAAATAGCTTCGAAATTAGCTAGAACTTTTACTGATAGGCACGGCTTGAAAGACTTATGCAAAGATCTTTTAAAGATAGATTTGAATAAACAAAATCAAACTTCAGATTGGGGGAGTGATATTTTAACTGAAAATCAATTAGAATATGCTGCTAATGATGTTCTTTATTTACATGAAATAAAAAATAAGCTTGATAAAATAATAGAGCGTGAAGGAAAACAACATCTTGCCAAGGCTTGTTTTGAATTTCTTTCAACACGAGCAGATTTTGATTTGTTAGGATGGCAAGATAAAGATATTTTTCAACATAAATAAAAAAAAATGACACAACAAATTATTAAAATTGCAAAGAAAGTTATTGATGCAGAAATTAATGGTTTGAAAGTTTTATCAAAAAAAATAGATAAAAAGTTTGTAAAAGCTGTAAATATTCTAAAAAAAAATAAATCTAAAATTATTGTAACGGGTGTAGGTAAAAGCGGAATTATTGCAAAAAAAGTAGCTTCGACTTTATCTTCTACTGGTTCACCTTCACAATTTATACATTCAACGGAAGCAAGCCACGGTGATTTAGGAGTGATTAATAAAAAAGATGTTATTTTAGCTTTTACTTTTTCAGGAAAAACAATAGAGCTAAATGATATTTTTATTTATTCGAAAGAAAAAAAAATTCCTCTAATAATTATAACTGGAAAATCTAATTCAAAATTAGAAAATATTGCAACAGTATGTATAGAAATATCAAATTTAAAAGAAGCCTGCCCTCTTGATTTAGCTCCAACAACATCAACTACAGTTATGTTAGCATTGGGTGATGCTTTTGCAGTTTCTTTAATGATCAGTAAAAAATTTACAAAAAAAGATTTTTATTCTTATCACCCTGGTGGGCAATTAGGAAAAAAATTATTGCTTGTCAAAAATATTATGCACTCAGGGAAAAAACTCCCTTTAATAAAAGAAAATGTTCCCATGTCAACAGCGATTATTGAGATGACAAAAAAACGTTTTGGTTGTTTAGGTGTAGTGTCAAAAACCAATACACTTATTGGAATCATAACCGATGGTGATTTAAGAAGGCATATGGGTAATAGTATTTTAGAAAAAAAAACTACTTCCATAATGACAAAAAAACCGAAAACGGTTAATAAAGATATTTTTGCAAGCGAAGCGTTAGATATAATGAAAAAGAGCAAAATTACACAGGTTTTTATTACGGAAAATAATAAACCAATTGGTATACTTCATATCCACGATTGTATAGAATTAGAATTAGCTTAATTTCGTTAATTTAATTGCTAATGACAAAAAACAAAATTCTAAATTTGTTTAGTTTTAAACTAAATACAAATAGCTATGAAACATCTCTATTTTTAAGAAAATTATATTATAAATTAGCTCCATTTATTTTAGGTATTTTTTTTATACTAATTTTCTTTTGGTCATCAATACAAGATGTTTATATTGAAAATACAAAACCTGTATTAGAAAATCAAAAATCAAAAAAAAATTTTACATTTCAAGGAATTGATGAATTAAATCAACCCTTTTTCCTACAAGCAAAAAAATATCAAAAAATAATTAATAACGAAAACAAACTATTGTTTGAAAAACCACATGCTGAAATAAATTTAAAAGACGGAAAATGGTTAACAGTGATTGCTAAAGAAGGAATTTTTGATTTGGAAAAACAAACTTTAGAATTAATAGATGATGTTTTATTCTTGCATAGCGATGGTCAGCAAATTGATACAAATAACTCAATAATAGATCTTAAAAAAGGTAAAATTTATGGAAATAAAAAAATATTTGGAAAAAGTGAAGCTATTAATTTTTCATCAGACGGATTCGAACTAAATAAAACAGGTAAAATTTTTCAATTACTTGGAAAAAGTAAAATAAAAATTAAAAAAAAAAATAATTAAATTTATTTATGATATTAAAAAAGAAACATATTACTTTCTTTATATTTATTTTAATAACATTGGCTCTTAAAAATATTTCTGCAGCTCCTTTATGTTCAGAAGAAGACATTAATATTGAAAATAAGGAAGTTGCAAGTAATGAAGAATCATCGGAAGAAAATATTGAGATTATAGAAAATAAAAATAATAATCAGGAAGAAAAGAAAGAAAAAAAAAAAGGCAAAGAAAGGGAAATAGAAATAACTGCAGATAATAAAATAGAAGTAGACAATGAACAAGGTATAATGATTGTGACAGGAAATGCTTTTGTCAAAGAGGGTTTAACATCTCTTCAGGCGGATATACTAACTGCGTTTACTTGCCAAACAAAAGACGGTGATACAGAAATTTTACAAATTAATGCTGATAATAATATTATAATCGTATCAGATCAAGGAAAGGCATTTGCAGATAGAGGAATATATTTTGTTGAGGATAAAATTATTGAACTTTATGATAATGTCAAATTAGAAAAGGCAGGTGACATACTTGTTGGTGATAAGGGAATTTTTAACGTCTTAACAGGCAAAGGAGAAATATCTACTGAGCCTAATAAGGAAGGAGGTAGAAAAAAAGTGTATGGTATTATTAGATCAAAAGAAAACTAATTCTAAAGAAGGCCTTATAGTAAAAAATATAAATAAATCTTTTTTAAAAAACGAAGTATTAAATAATATAAATTTTGAAGTTCATAGATCAGAAGCTGTGGGATTGTTAGGACCAAATGGTGCTGGAAAAACTACTTGTTTTCATATTTTAACAGGATTAATAAAACCAAATAAAGGACAAATTTTTGTCGATAATATTGATATTACTAATCTTCCAGTCTATATTCGATCAAAAATAGGGATAGGGTACTTACCTCAAGAACCATCAGTTTTCAGAGGTTTGACGGTGGAAGAAAATTTATTAAGTATACTCGAATATACTGAATCAAACAAAAGCCAAAGGTTAAATTTTCTAGAAGATCTTTTAAAAGAGTTTGCCTTAATAGACAAAAGAAAAGAAAATGCCATGAATCTATCCGGTGGTCAAAGAAGAAGAGTTGAAATTGCAAGAACATTATGTACCAAACCCAATTTTATTTTGCTTGATGAACCTTTTACTGGTATTGACCCCCTACAATTAAATGAAGTCAAAAATTTAATAAAAAATTTAAAAAAAAAAAATATAGGTGTCTTAATTACAGATCACAATGTTAGAGAAGCTTTAACTATAATTGATAGAGCATATATAATTCACGATGGAAATGTATTGATGCAAGGAAAGCCCAGAGACATTATAAATAATAAATTAGTAAAAAAGTTTTATTTAGGTGATACTTTTAAATTTTAGGTATTAAATTTATGAAAATAAAAAATAATTTAGAATTAAATCAATCTCAACAAGTAACAATTAATCTTCAAATGCAGCAATCTCTTCAAATTTTACAACTATCTTATCCTGAAATGGTAGAAAAAATAAATAAAGAACTAGAAAAAAATCCATTATTAGAGCCTGAATCAAAAAAAGAAGAAAAAAATTTGTATAATTCAAAATTATATTTAAAGAGTAAAGAAGATAATTCAAAATCAAAATATATAGAAAACACTTTAGAACAAAAAAAAAATTTAAGAGAACATGTTAATGAACAAATAAATATTGATATTAATAATAATGATGAAAAATTAATAGCACAAAAATTTTTAGAATATATAGATAGTAATGGTTATATTAAAGGTAATGATGTAAATAAAATTTTTGAAAAATTACAAGTACAAAATTTTAATATAACTTTAGCTTTAATTGAAAGCACTTTAAAAAAAATCCAAGAATTTGATCCTCCTGGAATTTTTGCAAGAAATTTATCTGAATGCATTGAAATACAACTTAAGCTAAAAAAATTATTTAATAGTAAGTATCATTTTCTTGTAAGAAATTTAGAACTATTAGCAAAAAATGATATTAATACATTATCTAAAAAAACCAGAATCAAAAAAAATGAATTAATACGAATGATTAAAAATATTAAAACTTTAAATCCAAAACCAGCAAATGTTTTTGAACATCAGCCTAATATAAGTATAGTGCCAGACGTTATATTAAAACAAAATAAAGATAATTTTAAATTAGAGTTAAATAAATCAGAAATACCTAAATTTGATTTTAATAAAAAGTTATATCAAATAATTAAAAAAAAAAAATTACTTCATAGAGAAAAAGAAAATTTATCTGATTGGGTAAAATCTGGAAAATTATTGTTAAATGCAATAAAAAATAGGGGGATAACTCTTGAAAAAGTTACTAAAGAAATAGTAAAACATCAAAATAGTTTTTTTAAAAAAGGAATAAATTATTTTTACCCTTTAACACAAAAAGAAATTGCAGAAAAAACTGGTTTCCATGAAAGCACCATTAGTAGGTGTATAACTAATAAATATATTCAAGCACCAAAAGGAGTTTATGAATTAAAATATTTTTTTTCTAGAGGAATAAAGTCTAAAGACAACGCTAAATTATTATCAAATAAACTTATAAAAAATAAAATTTTAAGACTTATAAAAGATGAAAGTAGTAAAGATATCATGTCAGATAAATATATAGTTTTTAAATTAAAAAAAAATGGAATTAACATAGCAAGAAGAACTGTATCTAAATACAGAAATTTAATGAATATTCCTAGTTCTTTCAAAAGAAAAAGCCAAGCCTCAAGATATTTTTAAACTCTTTTTATTTATTAATAATAATTTAGTGTAAAAAAGTATTCATGGACCTTTTAAAAAAGAAAAAAAACTTATTGGTTTTGTTTATAGCTTTTTTAATTTCCCTTTTTTTTTTAGAAGTAATTTCAGATAAAATAAGAAAAAATAGAACATCTAGCGATTTTATAGTGCCTCATCATACATTACATCATGCTTGGGGAAAAAATTTACGATCTACCCACAAAAATCCTAAATATGAAATTATAACAAATTCCAATGGTTGGCTTGAAACATATGAAATAAAAAAAAAAAAAGAAAACGTTTATAGAATATTTTGTGTGGGAGACTCGAACACTGAAGGAAGAGTGAATAACAAATATAAAACTTGTAGTCTGCTAGAAGAAAAACTTAACAAAAAATTTGCAGCATCAAATATAAATTTTGAAATAATTAATACAGGAACTTCCAGCTATTCGACATTGATTTATTATCTTTTAATAAAAAATTATTTAATTGAATATCAACCAGATATGATTTTTTTAAACATAGATATGACCGACATTCCTAATGATAGTTTTTATAGAAATTTTCTTATTAAAAATTCTGAGGGTGAAATATTAGCAATCACACCTCAAGACAACACCAAAAATATTAAATATCAATTAACGCCAAATGGGTATAAAAAAATAAAAATAAATAAATTTTATAATGCAATATTAGAAAAGTCAGATTTTTTTTATTTCCTTGACCGAGCTATATCAAGGTGGGGTTGGTGGGGCAAATTAAACATCAAAAATGATATTGATAGGACATACAACGAAGCAGATTGGTTAAATTTGAATTGGAATAAAGAAATTGAAAAAAATATTTATAAATCAACAAATGTTATTAAAAAAATAATAAATTTATCTAAAAAAAATGACATAGAACTTGTAATAACAGGAATACCACATTTTAAACAATTCACTGGAGAACAATCAGATGCTCCCCATGAAATCCTAAGAAATATAGCAAATAAAAATAGTGTTCATTACTTTGATTTATTTGAAAATTTAAAAAATAATTATCAAAAGAATGAATTATCTAATTTTTATTGGAAAGGCGACCCTACGCACTTTAACAAATCAGGAAATAAAATTTGGGCAGATTTATTTTTTGTTTATTTAAAAAATTCACAAATTTTTAAAGAGTAAATTGAGCAGTCCCTTCTTTAAATAAAAATCAATATCATAATTTTCAGTTATAATTATAAAAATATTGCATTTTCAAAATCTTTACCCTGTAAATTTTGCTGTTATAATTCCAACATGCTTTTTCATTCTTTTATTTATGTAGCGTTATCAACTTTTATTTTATATAGGCTTTCAGTTAATGTAATTATAGAAAGACGCAAGAATAAAGTTTCTTTTGGAGATGAGGGAAACAGAACGTTAGTGAGAAGAATTAGAGCGCAAGGCAACTTTATAGAATACATCCCTCTTTTTCTTATTTCATTAATTGGAATAGAATGGATAGGCTATGATAAAAATATTCCTTACTATTTAATTTATGTACACTTCTTTGGTATAATTTTTATTTTAGGAAGAATTTTTCATATAATAAGCCTTTATCAAAAGAAAATATTATTTAGAAAAATTGGAATGCGTATCACTTTCTATTCATTAATTGCAAACGGGTTAACGTTAATCTTTCTTATTGTTTATTAATGTCAACCTACTAAAAGTTTTTGCTCAAAAAACACGGATCTTGGTGAGTTAACCATGGAGATGAAATACTTTATTCATTATTTTCCATATACCCTCTACCTTAAGCAGTGTAAAAAAATCAGTAAATTTATGACCCGTCCAGTTATCAGATTCTAGACGAACAGTTGCAATAGTGCCAGCTATATCAATACTAGCAATTTTTGTTTCAATTTCAGTTGCTGGTCCGTTTTTGTCATTCCAGTCAAAAAGCTTTTGTATTGGTCCGGCAAATAAGTCGTCGCCGATATAACCAAAGATCGTCGCATCTTCGTGGAAAGCCGGTTTCATATCATCACCTTTCCCTGATTTTGCTCCATCAATGTAAAACTGTAATGTTTTTTCAATCATTTCATTATCATTAGCTTCATCGTTCATTGTTTGTTTCCTTTTAAAAAATCTTATACTATTATATATTAATTTTTCTTATAAATCATGGATCATAGTGCTATAATTTTAATATGAGAATTTTAAAAATAATAACCATACTTCTTCTTTTTTTCCAGATCCATGGTGCATGGGCTGAAGAAATAGAGAGTACACCACCAGAAGAAATTATGGAATTATTTGGAATTAAATTTGGAGAAAAGTGCATAGATACAACATCTGATAGTTACCGTACGAAAGGAACGGTGCCAAATACGTTATTTAAACAACATATTGTTAATTGCACAAGTGTGACAAAACGAGTTTGGAAGATTTCTACTAACAATTTTTTTGAATCTGAAAAATTAGATGAATTCATAATGTGTAAAACTAGTTTACGTGCTTTAGAAAAACATTTTAATGAAAAATATAGTATTAAATTAAATATTAAAACAGATAGGGATTATGAATATAAAGTACAAAATGATCATCCAAACGATTTATACAATAAAGTTGAGATGCTTTGTACAAGAATAGGAACTGGAAAAAGATTCGCCAGTGTAGAACTTCGTTTAATAGTTACTAATTTAAAAATGATTTCAGAAAAAGAGAGAGAAGATCAACAAATTTCTAATATCGATAAAGAAGGAATCTGATACAGACGGTTCTAAAATTGATATATGAAAAAAAAAATTACTGAATTTATTCATAAAGAAACTAATAGAACTGACCTTCAAGAAACATCCCTGCCATTATATCTAACTTCTGGTTATGTTTATAAGAATGCTCAGGAAGCTGAAGATGTATTTAATGAGAAAAAAAATAGGTATCAATATTCTAGATTTGATAATCCAACAGTTAATCAATTAGAGAAAAAATTTGCAGA
>Ga0066367_1000115_pt1 | contig 13640 bp, 9 predicted proteins | sample Knorr_S7_td_AAIW_FD_77335 | JGI IMG/M metagenome (GOLD analysis project Ga0066367, IMG submission 77335) | Marine microbial communities from Southern Atlantic Ocean transect - Knorr_S7_td_AAIW_ad_750m_LV_A | ecosystem: Environmental > Aquatic > Marine > Oceanic | place: Atlantic Ocean | collected...
TAACATATGGTCAAGCCACAGCCAAAATCACTGCGCAGATGGCTCCTTGGCCGACATGCTAATCTCTGGTGTTCCTTGGAATATGTTCCAATTGCCGGGCAACAGTCACCGGCTAGGCACGGGGGGGCGTTAAGACATGGGATTGTTTCTCCCCGGACCGGTGGTCACCGTAATTCTGAGGAGTTCCTTCGGTCTGATGGTGGCGACAGGGCTGGCGTTCGTCGGGTTTTTCGCTGGCTGGTTCTCTGCTCCTCCCGGCCCAACCCTACCTGCGTCCATCCTGATGACGGGAGCGGGACTGGGAGCCGCCGCCGGGGGGCTTATGGGGTGGTTCAAGCCCGAGTCACCAGGATCAGTCAAATGGATTACCGTTGGGTTGGTTTTAACCGGTGGTCTCTGTGGGGCTTGGGTGGGCTGGGAGTTGGGTCCGGTGTTTTATCCGGAAGGAGTGGATCGGCCAGGCGGAACCATATACAACGCACCTCCTTTTTTCGTAGCGTTAATAAGCGCCGGCGTTGGGGCCAACGTCTTCGCAATGATGTTTTACTCTTTCAGGTTGTGGCGATACCGGGAAGTCTAGCCGGACGTTCCCCATAACCTCTCTTTCCGCATCTTGCTTATCTCCCCGAACTTGGACATCCCACGGGATGGACATTCACCCCCGATTTCTTTCGCACATACTCACCCTAACTGAATAGGCAGACCCTTCTTCATTTTGGCAGTCGGAGCACGGGCATTTTATGTCTCCCCAGTGGTATAATCTGCGTGTCAATCCAGACCCGTATTCCGAGCGTTTCCCAGTGCATATGGGTATGTCCGCAGACACCGGAGCAAAGGACTTTACCCGCGCTCTGAGGTTTCCGCCTTCGAAGCCCGATGTTCATAGATATTACCTACTTAGAGCTTAGAAAAAAAATAACCGGGGAGGAAAACAGTGCGAACCATAGATGCGATTGTCGAGATTCTTAAGCGGGAGGGGGTTGAGTATCTGAGTTGTTTCCCCACTACCCCGGTCATCGAAGCCGCAGCAGCGGCGGGCATCCGGCCCATAATATGCCGCCAGGAAAGGGTGGGAGTCGGTATCGCCGACGGGTTTAGCCGAGTGACCAATGGTGAGCGCATGGGCGTTTTCGCCATGCAATACGGTCCGGGCGCCGAAAACGCTTACTCAGGTGTCGCGACTTCGTATTCCGACTCGGTCCCCATCTTGTTTCTGCCCCTGGGACACCCCACGGACAAACAAGGAATCCTTCCCCATTTCGATTCCATGCGTAACTACCAAGGCGTCAACAAGTACATCGAACAACTGAATCTGCCCAACCGTACCTCCCAGGTGATGCGCCGCGCCTTTGCCGCCCTGCGCCAGGGCAGGCCGGGACCGGTGATGGTAGAGATTCCCGCCGACATCGCGCTACAAGACGTTGCTGAGGAAGATTTCTTCTACCAGCCCAGCAAGCCGATCCTCACTCAGGGCAATCCCTCCGACGTGGAAGCGGCGGCCCAAGCCCTGTGCCAGGCCAGGTACCCGGTTATTCACGCAGGACAAGGAGTGCTGTACGCCGGCGCGACGGACCAACTGGTAGAACTGGCGGAGTTGCTCCAAGCTCCGGTGATGACCACCTTGCTAGGCAAGAGCGGTTTTCCTGAGGTTCATCCTTTGGCGTTGGGTAGCGGCTCCGGGGTGATGTCCGGTCCGTTGTTCCATTTCATGGGACGGGCGGACTTGGTCTTCGGCATCGGTTGCAGTTTCACCAAGCACGGCATGTCGATGAACATCCCGCCGGGCAAGAAGATGATTCAAGCCACCAACGATGCCCGGGACATCAACAAGGACTACAACATCGACTTCCCCATCGTTGGAGACGCCAAGTTGGTCTTGGGTCAGATGATTGAAGCTTGCCGTGAAATCGTAGGCCGCAGCCGCGAGACCGACGACGCAGTAGCCAAGGAAATCAAGTCGGAGCGGGACGCTTGGCTGAACGAATGGCGTCCCAAGTTGTCCAACTCTCAGACGCCCATAAATCCCTACAGAATCATCTGGGACTTCATGCAAACCATCCCGCCGGAAGAGGCCATCGTCACCCACGATTCCGGTAGCCCCCGGGATCAGATCACGCCGTTCTACCGGTCCAATGGACCCCGGACTTATCTAGGATGGGGGAAATCCCACGGCTTGGGCACCGGCCTGGGGCTGACCATCGGCGCCAAGCTGGCCATGCCAGATAAGGTATGCGTGAACTTCATGGGAGACGCCGCCTTCGGCATGGTCGGTCTCGACTTCGAGACGGCGGTCCGGTCCAATATACCCATCATCACGGTAGTGCTGAACAATTCAACCATGGCTGTCGAAACCACGGCGATGGCCGACTCCCACCGGCTCTACAACACCCGGGACCTGGGCGGAGACTACGCCGACATGGGAAGGGCCATGGGCGGATATGCCGAGCGGATAGAAGACCCCGCCCACGTTGTCCAGGCCTTCCAACGCGCCCGCCGGGTGACGGAAGACGAGGGCAAGGCAGTGCTATTGGAGTTCATCACCAGCGCCGAGACCGAGAAGTCTCACGGAAGGGCCTTCTAGCGCTGTCAGCGTTCAGCCATCAGCCGTCAGCTAAATAACGAGGAGCGAAAACATGGCTCAAACGTCTAAGTATCTTTTCATAGCCAGCATGGATGTCGAGGCTGCACAAGAGTCCTTGTTCCATGACGTCTACAACACCGAACATTGCCCGATGCTGTCTCAGGTCCCAGGGGTCGTATCGATCACCCGGTTTGAGACCCAACCTCTAACCATGGCCATGGGCGGGGAAACCCGGACCATCGTGGCGGAGGGTGAACCCAAATTCCAGGCCATGTACGAACTGGAAAGCCCTGAAGTGCTCACCAGCGAGGCTTGGGCAGACGCCGTGGACCGAGGCCGGTGGCCGGAGCACGTTCGCCCCTATACCAAGAACCGCCGCCACGTTCTTCTCAAGTTGACCTTTCCCGAGTCTTAACGCCAGATCCAGAACACAGGCCGGTTTGAGAGAATCGCCGGGATTTTCCCATGTGTAGGGGCACGGCTAGCCGTGCCCCTTACCGTTCGCCAGAACCAAACCACAAAGGGGTACAAACAGGCATGTCCGACAGAGCCTTGGAAGGGGTGAAGGTCCTAGACCTTACCCATCATATCGCCGGACCTTGGTGCACAAAGCTGCTGGCCGATTACGGAGCCGACGTTCTTAAAGTGGAGCGGCCCGAGGGCGACCCAGCCCGGTCCATGCCACCCTTCTATCACGATGAGGTAAATCAGGAAAAGAGCTTGCTCTTCCTTTACCTGAACACCTGCAAGCGCGGCATAACATTGAATCTGAAGACCCTCCAGGGACGCAGGATGCTCCGGGAGTTGGTCAAAGACGCCGACGTGCTGGTGGAAAACTTTTCGCCGCGGGTTATGTCGTCCCTGGACCTGGATTTCGACTCTCTGCATGAGATAAACCCCAGCCTAGTCATGGTGTCGATCTCCAATTTCGGTCAGACCGGACCCTACCGGGACTACAAAGCCGCCGATATCGTGGAATACGCCATGGGCGGTCTGATGTATATCTTCGGCGCGTATGACCGGGAACCCCTGAAGCACGCATTGCACCAAGCCCAGTTCAAGGGAGGCACCGACGCTGCCTCCGCCGCCTTGATGGCCCTCTATCACCAGCGTCTCACCGGTCAAGGCCAGCATGTCGACGTCTCCATCCAAGAAGCCGTCGCATCGGGACTTCGCGACGTGGTGAACAACTTCACCTACACCGGAGCGGTCCGGCGCCGCCAACCAAACCACAGCGGAGACCTCACCCGGTTGCGTGCCACCTCAGACGGCTACGTATTGCCGAATCCGGGCATCGGCGCCAGGGACAACTGGCAAGCCGTCGTCGAGTTCCTGGGCGTTCCGGAGTTGGACAACGAAAAGTTCAGCAACGCTTCGGCCCGGTTGGTAAACGCCGAGGAGTTGGGCCGGATCCTTGATGAGACCTTCTTAACCAAGAACAAGTCCGAAATGTTCTTCTCCGCCCACGAAAAACGATTCATCTACGGTTTAGTCCAGTCGCCGGAAGAGGTACTGGCCGACCCACAATTCCAAGCCCGTGGGTATTTCGTGAACGTAGAACATCCGTCTACCGGGCCATTAAAATATCCCGGCCCGCCCTTCCTCCTGTCCGGCACGCCATGGGGGCCGGCATCCCCAGCCCCATTATTAGGCCAGGACAACCAGCAGGTTTTCGGGGAGCGCTTAGGCTATACCAATGATGAATTGTCCCGCCTGCGGGCTATCGGAGTTTTATGATGCCGGAATCATCCGCTGACAGGAGTGTGAATCTGCTGGGACCGTTGGCCGGGGTTCGCATCATCGAGATGGGCCAGCTCATCGCCATTCCCTGGGCCATGAAGATGCTGGCCGACATGGGAGCCCAGGTCATCCGCCTGGAATCTTGCCAGAGATTGGAGAGTTACCGCAGCGACTCTTTCTATGGTAACGATACCGAAGGGGAGTTTTGGAACCGCGGAGCCAACTTTTACGAGCACAACCGCAACAAGTTGGGGATCACATTGGACCTGACAAATCCGGCGGGCATGCAAATCTTGAAGGAGTTGATTTCGATCAGCGATGTTTTCGCTGAGAACTTCACACCCCGAGCCATCAAGAACTTCCATTTGGAGTACGAGGACGTTCGGAGCTTAAATCCCGGCATCGTGATGGTGTCTTCCACCGGTTACGGATTCACCGGTCCTTGGGCCAACTTCGGGGCAACCGGCCCGGCAACCGAGGGGGCGTCGGGACTGTCTTACATGACCGGCTACGCCGACGGACCTCCGGAGCTACCGGAGATTCCCTACACCGACTACACCGCCGGCGAACAAACCGTGTTCGCGGTTATGACTGCTTTGATGCACCGCCTCCGCACCGGCCAGGGCCAGTTCGTGGACATATCTCAGACCCAAGCCGCCAGCGCCACGGTGCCGGAAGCGCTTCTCGACTTTGAGGCCAATGGACGCACCGAACCCCGGATCGGCAACAGCGACCCGGGCATGGCTCCCCACGGGTGTTATCCCTGTCAGGGAGAAGACCGCTGGATCACGATCGCTGTCGACAGCGACGAGCGATGGCGAGCGTTCTGCGGGGTAGTGAACAAGCCCGATCTGGCTGAAGATCAGCGGTTCAAAGATAGCCTGAACCGTTGGCGCAACCGGGCGAAATTGGACGAACTCATCGGACAAATCACCACCCAATGGGAAGCCCACCAGTTGATGAATCAGTTGCAGGCCATTGGGGTCGCAGCCGGCGCGGTGTTCGACAGCAAGGATCTCTTGTTCGACCCACACTTGGTCGAGCGGGGTTTCTTCGATGTAGTGGCCCACCATCCAAGCACCGGCATGCCACCGCTTCCCTATGTGGGCCGCCCTTGGAAAATGTCCCTTACACCACCGGTTCCAGCGAAACCGGGTCCGATGATGGGGGAGCACAACAAGTTGATTCTGTCCGACTTGCTGGGACGCAACGAAGCAGACTTGGCGACTCTTGAAGAGGAAGGGGTGATTGGATATGCGCCGGCCAGTCCCCGTCCGGTGAGTCGGCCTTCATTAGATGAACAGGTAAGGCAGGGCCGGATGCAACGCTACGAAACAGACTACAGGAAGCAGGTGGCTAGGGTTTTCCCGCCGCCGGAAAGCCTTTAGCCTTTAGCTATCGGCAATCAGATTCCACGTGACCGGACCCGCTGATAGCTGATAGCTGATAGCTGATAGCTGATAGCTACTATCCCTGCTTCGCCTCGAAAGCGGATATCTTGTCTTCGGCTTGCATCGTTAGGCCAATGTCGTCCAATCCGTTTAGCAATGCGTCTCGGCGAGCCGAATCCAACTCAAACTCCAGAACGATTTCCTCGTCTTCATCCCAGATGCGCTGGGACACCAGGTCCACGTTGAGCTTGAATCCCGGATTTTCTTTGGCCTTGTCCAGAATCTTGCGGACTGTTTCTTCGGGCAACCTTATCGGCAGCAGACCGTTCTGCATGCTGTTGTTGTAGAAGATGTCGGCGAAACTTGGGGCGATGACGCAGCGGATGCCGTAGTTGTGCAGGGCCCAGGGCGCATGCTCCCGAGAACTGCCGCAACCGAAGTTCCGGCCCGCTACCAATACGCTGGCGTTCTGGTATTCCGGAATATTGAGAACAAAGTCCGGGTTGGGGCTACCGTCCTCGTTGTACCGCCATGCCGAGAACAGGTGTTGTCCGAAACCTTCCCGTTCGATGCTCTTAAGATGGACCGCCGGGATAATCTGGTCGGTATCCACGTTCACGCGGTCCATGGGCGCTACTACGCCGTTCAATTTCACAAAGGGTTCCATCTCGTTTCAGTCCTCCTTAGCAACTTTATCTAGACTTCATCGTGATGGGCGATGGATTCTATAACCTCGCCATCATCGCCGAATATAATCACTTCAACCGCTTCACGGTTCAGTTCATTCCGAAAAGACCGGTAGCGTATGACTATACTATTCTGCCCAACCAGAACCATCTGGGTTTGAAACCTCAACTCAGGGTAACGGTCCAAAGCTTTAAGCCAGTACTCGCCAACCTTGTCTTTGCCTTTTAAAGTACCGGTCGCTTCGTCCATCGCCGTTGGAATGAATGGACTGGTCATCTGAAAATCTTCGGAGTAGTGGGAGAGAATCTCTTCCAGGTCATGGGCGTTCCAGGCCTTCTCCCACTCCCTCGCGAAATCTTCCGCGAATTCCCTGTCTATCATTCCGCCATCTCCGATGCCCTTCCCGACAGCCACTAGACTTTTCCTTAGAGAATGATTCAGGGCGATTACTTGGACTGGACTATGTTAATCCGCCACCGTTCGTGGTGAGCTTGTCGAACCATGCGCCCTAGACAATTTGCTAAGCGTTCCCCAGTTTCCCTGAATCAAAGCCTGCTTCTTCTTACGTGACCATCCTTTAATCTGCCGCTCCCGCTCCAACGCTTCAATCCTGGTTAGAAATTCCTCTGTGAGCTCTAATGTTACTGGTCTTCGCCTAGATGTATATCCAGCGATATGACCGGTGTAATGAGAACTTATCCTTGCCTCCAAGTTGTCTGTGTGCCCCGTGCAGAAATACCCGTCCAAGCACCGGAGTATGTAGACATAGAAGCTCATACGGGCATTGTTCCACCGGGGTCCTTCGACAGGCTCAGGACGAACGGATTTTAAGCGCTAGCCATTCTCCTACCAATCCCTTATATCCACGAAGTGTCCGGCGATGGCCGCAGCCGCCGCCATTTGGGGGCTTACCAAGTGGGTGCGGCCGCCTTTGCCTTGGCGTCCTTCAAAGTTTCGGTTGGAGGTGGAGGCGCAGCGCTCTCCCGGCGATAAGGTGTCCGGGTTCATTCCGAGACACATGGAGCATCCGGCTACCCGCCAGTCCAATCCCGCTTCCGTGAAGATTTGGTCCAGACCCTCTTCTTCGGCCTGCTTCTTTATCAAAGCCGACCCCGGCACCACCATGGCGTAGACACCGTCGCTAACCTTGCGTCCTTTAACAACCTCGGCGGCGTTGCGCAGGTCTTCGATACGGGCGTTGGTACATGCTCCGATGAACACCCGGTCGATATTTATGTCTTGAATCGCCATTCCTGGCTCTAGGCCCATGTAGGTCAATGCCCTCTCGGCGGACTCTCGGTCTGCCAACTCGGTAAACGACGCCGGATCGGGAACCTGGCCGGTCACCGGCGCAACCATGCCGGGATTGGTGCCCCAGGTCACTACTGGAGTCAACTGGGACGCGTCTATCTCAACCAAGGTGTCATACGTGGCGCCAGGGTCCGTCGCCAAGGTCCGCCACTTTTCAACGGCGGCGTCGAAGTCCGCTCCTTGGGGCGCGAATTTCCTTCCTCGCAGATACTCAAAGGTGGTGTCGTCTGGGGCAATCATGCCAGCCCGGGCTCCGCCTTCGATGCTCATGTTGCACACTGTCATGCGCCCGTCCATAGACATGGAGCGAATGGCCTCGCCGGTATATTCGATGACGTGGCCCACGCCGCCGTGGATCCCGATCTGGCCGATGATGTTCAGAATCAAGTCCTTGGGGCTGACGCCGAAGGGCAGGGGTCCGTTGACCCGAACTTCCATGGTTTTGGGCTTGTATTGGCGCAAGGTCTGAGTGGCCAGTACGTGCTCAACCTCAGATGTTCCGATGCCGATGGCCAAGGCCCCCAGAGCCCCGTGGGTAGAGGTGTGGCTGTCGCCGCAAACGATGGTCTTGCCCGGCTGGGAATACCCTAAGTCCGGACCAATGATGTGGACGATGCCCTGTAGCGGGTCGAACCGGTCGTACAATTCAACGCCAAACTCCTTACAGTTGACGGTCAGAGCCTCTAACTGCTTCTTGGAGAACTCGTCGGTGACCGGCAGGGACAGGTCCCAGGTGGGCGTATTGTGGTCGGCGGTGGCGATGGTCAGGTCGGTGCGGCGGACTTTGCGTCCAGCCATCCGCAGGCCAGCGAAAGCCTGGGCCGAAGTTACTTCATGCACCAAGTGCAGGTCGATATAAATGATGCTGGGTTTCCCCGGCTCATCGTGCACCACATGAGCATCCCAGATCTTCTCGAACATCGTTTTCGGAGGCATATCGGTCCTTTCCTTAAAATTAGCCACAGAGACACGGAGGTCACGGAGTTATGACAGCAACTCCGGGCACTCGCGTCTGTGCGGCCTCGATTCGTTGGGAACCCATTATAGCACCGGTTTTCAGACCTGGAATCGGGGATGCCAGTCAGTAACAGGGAGATGACATTCAGCCTTCAGCTTGGTGTCTAAGGACGCCAATGATGATAAACTGGCAGTTGATTGCGGAGATTGGTCAGGCCAATGACGTTAAGCGATCTCCGGAAGTAGATGCTATCCCTCATACCTTAGCTGGAGGAATCAAACATGCCCTCGTCCGAGGCGATCGTACTACCCAAGACGGTACGTCCCAAGAAGTACCAGTTGAAACTGCAGCCCGACTTCAGCAAATTTACATTCCAGGGCGAAGAAACAGTGGATATAGAGGTGGTTGAAGCAACCACCGAGATTGCCTTGAACGCAGCGGACTTGAAGATCGACTCCGCGGTTCTGCATCGCAGCGGCACGTCGTCCACGGCGACGAACATCGCCCTGGACAAGTCCCGGCAAACCGTCACTTTAACCTTCGCCGAGACGATTCCTGCGGGAGACGCCAGCCTGGAGATTTCGTTCACCGGTGAGTTGAACGACAAACTCCACGGCTTCTATAGAAGCGAGTACACGGACCCCGAGGGTGAAACCCGTTATCTGGCAACGACCCAGTTCGAGGCCACCGACGCGCGGCGGGCCTTCCCTTGCTGGGACGAGCCTGCGCACAAAGCAAGTTTCGACCTCACCCTGGTGATTCCGTCCGACCTAGTCGCCATCTCCAACAATCCCGTCGTGGAAGAAGTGGCGGTTGAAGGCGGGTTAAAGTCTCTCCGATTCGGAGAGACGCCGGTTATGTCCACCTATTTATTGGCCTTCGTAATCGGCGACCTTGTTGCCATCCACGAGCAAGCCAACGAGCGAACCAAAGTCGGCATCTATACAACAAGGGGCAAGGAAGATCAGGGCCGGTTCGCCTTGGACACTTCGGTCAAACTCCTTTCCTTCTTTAATGAGTACTTCGGGATTCCCTATCCTTTAGAGAAGCTGGACCACATCGCGATTCCGGACTTCGCCGCCGGAGCCATGGAGAATTGGGGCGCTATCACCTACCGGGAAACCGCCCTGTTGGTCGACTCGGAGAACTCCTCCGCCGGCACCCGGCAACGAGTGGCGGAAGTCGTCGCCCATGAGATGGCCCACATGTGGTTCGGTGACCTGGTAACCATGGAATGGTGGGACGACCTGTGGCTCAACGAAAGCTTCGCCTCTTGGATGGGCACGAAAGCGGTGGACTGGCTGTTCCCCGAATGGCAGATGTGGACTCAGTTCGTCAACATGGACACGACCCGAGCGCTGAGCCTAGACGGGTTGAAGAACTCCCACCCAATCGAGCAAGAAGTGAAGGACCCGGCGGAAGTCAGCCAGCTTTTCGACGCCATCAGCTACTCCAAGGGAGCCTCGGTCATCCGGATGCTGGAGCAGTTCCTGGGACCGGAAGTGTTTCGCAAAGGACTCTTCCAATATCTTTCGGCCCATCAATACGGCAACGCCCGAACCGCAGACCTGTGGTCGGCCCTGGAAGAGGCATCGGGCCAACCGGTTACCTCCATCATGAATTCTTGGACCAATCAGATGGGCTATCCGGTGCTGCGGGTCGAATCCGATACCACCGGCAAAGACTTGGAGCTAACCCTGCATCAGGAACGCTTCGTCTACGATCGGCTTCTGGGCGGCGACGAGCAGGAGCCCGAGGTGTGGCAAGTGCCAGTATCGGTGTCATCGGGAGGCAACGAGCCGACTTCGACCGTCATGGACAGTCGTCAAGTAAGTATGACAGTGCCCGTCACCCAAACGGCAACCGGGGCCTCATGGTTCAAGATTAACCCAGAGCAAACCGGATTCTTCCGGGTCAATTACTCCGCCGAAGGATGGGAAAAGTTGATCCCGGCGATCCAGTCCCTAGAACTGTCAGCGACCGACCGGTTGGGTATCCAGAATGACGCTTACGCCCTTTCCCGGGCTGGGCTTCTCTCCATAAGCCAATTCTTGTCCATGGCCTACGCCTACACCAACGAGAACGATGCTTCGGTGTGGGCCGATCTGGCCAGCAATCTACGGGACGTGGACGTCCTGTTGTTCAACCAGCCGATCTACGGTGCCTTCCAGGGATTCGCCCAGGACCTGTTCCGGCCGGCGGCGACTCGTTCGGGTTGGGACCCCCGTCCCGGCGAAGGCCACATGGACGCTCTGCTGCGTAGCACCGTTCTTAGCCAGGCCGGAAGTTACGGTGACACCGAGGTTCTATCCCAGGCCAAGGACCGTTTCCTGAGGTACCTGGAAGAACCCGAGTCTTTGCACCCGGACCTGCGCGGCGTGGCATTCAGCTTAGCCGGACATGCCGGAGACCGAACCACCTACGATCAACTGTGGGAAGTGCAAAAGGGGACAACCCTTCAAGAAGAAAAGATCCGGCTGCTTATGGCTCTGACTCGCTTCCAACAGCCGGAGTTGCTGACGGAAACCCTGGAGCGGGCAATCTCCAGCGACGTTAGGTCTCAGGACACCATCACCGTCATCGGCGGTGTAGCGGCCAATCTCCACGGCAGGGACTTAGCCTGGAAGTTCTTAAAGGACAACTGGACCGAGTTCGATCGGCGCTACGGCGGCGGCGGCTTCGGGTTGATGCGCCTGGTTTCTATCTGCGGTCACTTCACCGACGAAGAAAATCTGGCGGACGTCGAAGCGTTCTTCCAAGAGCATCCGGTAGCTGCGGCAGAGCGGACCATCCGCCAGTCCTTGGAACGCGTGCGACTGAACATCAAGTGGCTGGAGCGCAACGGCCCGGAACTGGCCAAGTGGTTCGGCGAATAATCGTGCTACAATAGCCTACGAATCTCATCATCTTAAGTGGTATTAATGGACGGTATGTCCCGTATAGATAAACTGAAATCGTTACTCAGCGAACGCATCCTTGTTATCGACGGCGCGGTGGGCACCGCTGTTCAGGCACTCGACCTGGGACCCGATGAATTCGGAGGTCCGGAGTTCGAAGGCTGCAATGAATACTTGGTCATCACCCGCCCGGACTCGATAGCTGGCATCCACCAGAGTTACTTGGACGCCGGGGCCGACATCCTGGAAACCGATACCTTCGGCGCAACCGCCGTGGTGTTGGAGGAATATGGGCTGGCTCATGAAGCCCGCCGCATCAACCGGGAAGCCGCCCAGATTGCCCGGGGGTTGGCCGACTCGGCCAGCACCGATGACAAGCCTCGCTTTGTCGCTGGGTCCATGGGACCCACCACCAAGTCAATCTCCGTTACCGGCGGCATAACTTTCGAAGAGTTGGCTGCATCCTACTGCGAGCAAGCCCTTGGCCTGATCGAAGGCGGCGCGGACCTGCTGCTGCTGGAAACCAGCCAGGACACCATAAACGTCAAAGCTGGCTTGGAGGGAATCTCCCAAGCTTCTATCGAACTTGGGACGGAGATTCCGGTTTCGGTACAGGGTACAGTGGAAGCCATGGGTACCCTGTTGGCCGGCCAGGACGCCGAAGCGTTCTATACCTCCCTGGCTCACCGTGACCTGTTATGGATCGGCCTGAACTGCGCCACCGGCCCCGACTTCATGACCGACCACATCCGGACTCTAGCGTCGTTATCCCGGTTCCCGATAGCCTGCGTCCCCAACGCCGGACTGCCCGACGAAGACGGCAATTACAACGAAACTCCTGAAATGATGGCCGCCACCGTCACCCGTTTTCTAGACGCTGGCTGGATCAACCTAGTGGGCGGTTGCTGCGGCACCGTTCCGGAACACATCCGCCTGCTCTCCGAGGCTGTCGCCGACCGTCCGCCTCGCCAACTGGTGGTATCCAGCGAGTCCAGGGTATCCGGTATCGAAGCCCTTGTCATAGACGAGGACACCCGCCCGGCCATCGTAGGTGAGCGGACCAACGTCCTGGGGAGCCGACGTTTCCGGCGTCTTATCGCCCAAGAGTCCTTCGAGGAAGCCGCGGAGGTAGGGCGGCGCCAGGCCCGCAACGGCGCCCACATCCTTGACGTCTGCCTACAGGACCCGGACCGGGACGAAAAGGCGGACATGACCCTTTTCCTGGACCACCTCACCAAGAAAATCAAAACCCCGGTGATGATTGACTCCACCGATCACGAAGTCATTGAATTGGCCTTGAAGCGGCTTCAAGGAAAATCAATCATCAACTCGGTGAACCTGGAAGACGGAGAGACCCGCTTCCAGGCCGTCATACCCCTGGCCCGCCGTTACGGCGCAGCGCTGGTGGTGGGCTGCATCGACGAAGATAAGGAACAGGCTCAGGCAATCACTCGTGAGCGCAAGCTGGAGATCGCTCTGAGATCGGCCCAGATTCTCACCGAAAAATACCATATTCCGATTGAAGACATCTATTTCGACCCTCTGGTCTTCCCCACCGGCACCGGCGACCAGAACTACGTCGGCTCCGGCGTCGAGACCATTGAGGGCGTTCGCCTGATAAAAGAAGCCCTGCCCCAAGCCAAGACAGTTTTGGGAATCTCCAACGTGTCCTTCGGTCTGCCGCCGGCGGGACGTGAAGTTCTCAATGCGGTCTTCCTTTACCATTGCGTGCAGGCCGGTTTGGACATGGCCATCGTCAACTCGGAACTGCTCCAGCGGTATACATCCATCCCGGAGGAAGAGCGAAAGCTGTCAGAGGATCTGCTGTGGAACCGGGGAGAAGACCCCATCGCCGCCTTCGCCGCCCACTTCAGAGACAAAGCACCTAAGGCGACCGAAGAAGAACGGCGAAACCTCCCGCTGGACGAGCGATTGTCCTTGGCAGTGATTGAAGGCACCAAAGAGGGACTGGCCGAAGACTTGGACGAGGCTCTACTTGAGAGCGCTCCGCTAGACATCATCAACGGGCCTCTCATGGCCGGTATGGCCGAGGTGGGCCGCCAGTTCAACGCCAA
>Ga0066367_1000120_pt1 | contig 13521 bp, 9 predicted proteins | sample Knorr_S7_td_AAIW_FD_77335 | JGI IMG/M metagenome (GOLD analysis project Ga0066367, IMG submission 77335) | Marine microbial communities from Southern Atlantic Ocean transect - Knorr_S7_td_AAIW_ad_750m_LV_A | ecosystem: Environmental > Aquatic > Marine > Oceanic | place: Atlantic Ocean | collected...
ATATCATGGGCCGCTTAGCAGACAAAAGGGCTTCAACAGCTTTCTTAATCTGCCCAGAGTGACCTTTTCCGGGAACCTGATATGACCGCAGCTTGATTTCAGTTGGGTACTCATAGGGCAATGTTATCTTAGCGTCAGTTGCGTCTTTTGGCACGTCAATGACAACCGGACCAGGTCGCCCAGTTGTAGCAATGTGGAATGCTTTTTTCACGATTAGAGGAATATCAGCCGCATTCCGCACCATGAAACTATGTTTAACCACTGGCCGCGAAACTCCAACCATGTCCGTTTCCTGAAACCCGTCGGTACCGATCATTCGGCTTTCAACCTGGCCTGAGATAACAACTATGGGAATAGAATCCATGTAAGCCGTAGCTATACCGGTTATGGCATTGGTAGCACCTGGCCCCGAGGTAACCAGTACCACACCAGCTTTACCGGTAGAACGTGCATAACCATCTGCAGCATGGGTCGCAGCTTGCTCATGGCGCACAAGAATATGTTCAACCTTGTCTTGACGAAAAATTGCATCATAAATATGCAACACGGCTCCCCCAGGGTAACCGAATATAATTTCAACACCTTCATCGTGCAGAGCACGAATCAGCATTTCACCACCAGATAACTGTTCCACTAGTTTGCCTTTACTTTATCCTTCCTGCCGGTCGCCCCAAATAAGGCTACGCCAATTGCACAACTGGCTACTCCAGCAAGCCGCGAATCCTTTTCCAAATCAAATGAATTTTGACAGTCGCCAAAACCCTAATAAAATCATCAGGATTCTTGCTTCTTGTCGGCCCCCCACGTGATAACGTGATAGGGGCTTTGGGTGGATGTTGTCCTACGCCTAGAGCGGTCTGTGAGTATTTGCCTGGTAGCGACGAGTTCAGACCACAACAGAACGAGATGGGGGTGGCCGAATCGCTCTGCTCAAGGAATGCGATTCTGCCACTTATTCGAGCAAAGTCAAGCTCTTATGAAGTTAAGACTTGTCACCCGCCTATTAAGCCACTTTCTTATCTAATTCTGGCGCAGCTTTGGAAAGTTTTACACCACCGCCGATTGCTAGATCAACGATAACAGTGTCGCCCGACGTATAAGATCCTTTAAGAACTTCCTGGGCAAGTGGGTTCTCAATCCTGTTCTGAATCACCCGCCGCAGTGGCCGGGCACCATACACGGGGTCGTAGGCAATCTTAGCTATATAGTCCAATACCCCATTGCTCACCTGGATAGCTAGCTCTCTCTGAGCAAGACGTTGATTGAGCAGGCTAAACTGAATTTCAGTAATTTCTCTGACCTGAGCTTGTTGTAAAGAATGAAACACTACTGATTCATCAATACGGTTAACAAATTCGGGCGAGAAGTGTTTAACAACCGTATCCATAACTATTTTCTTGACTGAATCGTAACTAATTTCATCAGCTGTAGCTTGGTTCATTATCTCCTGAATACGATCTGAACCTAGATTCGAAGTCATTACGATTACAGTATTCCTGAAATCAACAGTTCGCCCGTGTCCATCCGTTAGCCTGCCGTCTTCCATTACCTGCAATAGAATGTTGAGCACATTGGGATGTGCCTTCTCGACTTCGTCAAGTAACAGCAGCGAATAAGGTCGTCGTCTGACCGCTTCAGTAAGATAACCCCCTTCTTCGTATCCTACATAACCTGGAGGAGCCCCAATCAGACGGGCCACTGAATGCTGTTCCATGAACTCAGACATATCAATACGCAACATCGCATCCTCGGTATCGAACAAAAATTCTGACAGCGATTTACATAATTCCGTCTTACCAACACCAGTGGGGCCAAGAAACATAAACACTCCATTGGGCCTATTGGGGTCCGACAAGCCAGATCGAGAACGACGCACTGCGTTAGAAACGGCTGATAAAGCTTCTTTCTGGCCAACTACCCGTCGATGGAGAATTTTCTCCATCTCTAGCAACCGTTGTTTGTCGGTCTGTAGCATCTTGTTTACGGGTATCCCAGTGGAACGAGATACAACATCTGCAATCTCCTGATCAGTTACCCGATTACGTAAGAGCTGATTTTCAACGGTTTCTGCCTCAGCAGCCATCTCAAGTTTCTTCTCAAGGCCGGGTATCACCCCGTATTGAATCTCTGAAATACGAGCAAGATCTCCCGCGCGGCGGGCATATTCCATGTCATTACGGGCTTTTTCTAGACTGCTCTTAACTGTTTGTGTGCCGAGCAGTATCGCTTTTTCGGCTTTCCAAATTTCTTCGAGATCTGAGTATTCTCTTTCCAACCTTTTGATGTCTTTGACGAGTTTCTCTTTATGCTTATTGGAAGCAGCATCTTCGTCTCTCCTTAAAGCTTCTTGTTCAATCTTTAACTGAATTAGGCGTCGTTCAAGCTTGTCCATTTCTTCAGGTTTGGAATCGATTTCCATGCGAATAAGGCTGGCAGCTTCATCGATAAGATCAACGGCCTTATCGGGTAGCTTTTGATCAGTAATATATCTTTGCGACAATTTAGCTGAGGCGATGATGGCAGAATCGGAAATATCTACACCATGATGAATTTCATAGCGCTCTTTCAAGCCCCGTAGAATTGCAATAGTGTCTTCTTCGGAGGGTTCTTCCACCAAGACTTTTTGAAAGCGTCGCTCTAGAGCAGCGTCTTTCTCAATGTGCTGCCGAAATTCATCCAGAGTCGTTGCACCTACACAGTGTAAGTCCCCTCGGGCCAAAGCTGGTTTCAACATATTGCCGGCATCCATAGCGCCTTCCACCTTTCCCGCTCCTACCATAGTGTGTAATTCATCGATGAAGAGAATTATGGACCCCTCTCGTTTTGACAACTCATTGAGAACGGCCTTTAAGCGTTCTTCGAATTCACCACGGAACTTTGCCCCAGCAATCAAGGCTCCCATATCCAAAGAGAGTATCTTTTTACCCTTTAATCCCTCAGGGACCTCGCCATTAACGATACGTTGGGCAAGCCCTTCTACAATAGCTGTCTTTCCAACACCGGCTTCACCAATTAGTACTGGGTTGTTCTTAGTACGGCGCTGTAGTACCTGGATGGTTCGTCTAATTTCTACATCGCGCCCGATAACGGGATCTAATTCACTATTTTCAGCGCGTTCGGTAAGATCGATACAAAATCTTGCCAGCGCCTGCCAAGAATCCTCTGCTGCTGGGTCGCCAACGTTTGCACCTCCCCTCAGATTTACTATCGCGTTCTCGAGGGCTTCTGACGACACACCAAACCCATTCAAAATTTTCCCAACAACCCCCTTATCCCCCATAGCTATCAGCAAGATGGTCTCGCTCGATATAAACGAATCACCTTTCTGTTGGGTAAGCTTATCGGCCTGATTAAGCAGCTTACCTAGACCAGGGGATACCGAAATTTCACCTTCATTATCAGGTAACTGTGGCAAATCGTTCACAACTTTTTGCAACTGTGAGCGCAACTCACCCACATTGAATCCCGTCTGTGATAACAATGTGAAGGCCGAACCCCTATTCTGGTCAATCAGAGCCATTAGCAAATGGGCCGGTTCGATTGAGGCGTGCTCTTTCCCCAAGGCCAAGGACTGCGCATCCGCTAACGCGGACTGAAGCTTGCTTGTTAATTTATCGATTCGCATAGTGTGTCCGTGAGCTTAGCCAGTGAACTGTAAACTGTTCCTGCTCCAGTTAATTAATTAGTTTCGAGACTATTTATTGGGTCTAGTTAGCAACTTTTCAATATGCCGCAACACTCCTTGATTAGTGTCAATAAATCGAGATGCGTCCCGGTTTCTATTAGGAGATGTGCTAACTCGGGCTTGCTTTAAGTGCCAATAATTGAGAGATAGCCCTAGTATGGTCGGAGGTAGTCCCACAACAACCACCAACGATGTTGGCGCCTTTTTCGATCCAGTCAGCGACAAATTCACAATAACGGTCAGGCGAGAGATCCTCTCGGAGAGTTAAGCTACCGTCGTTTTTTTTGCCCCCATCTAATAACCATTCAGTGGGAACATGCGTAAAGGCATTGGCATAGCCTCCGCAATACTTAAAGTCTCCCGAGGCGATTAGAGGCATGGCATCAGATATTCGCTCTGGCAGGCAGCAATTTGCCAAAAGTCCATCAAGTGCTAATGGCGCTAGGCTCTCAATTGCCGCTTGGACATTTTCACCACTTCGCAGATATCCCGCTTTTTCATCATGCAGAGTCAAACCAGCGAAGACCGGTTTTCCTGATTCAGTCGCAGCGGTTACCGCAGCGACAGCTTCTTCGATTGTGGACATGGTTTCGCAGAGGAACAAATCCACGTAGTCATCAAGCGCTTCAACTTGTTCACGATAAAGAGGTCCGAGGAGCTCTCGGCTAAGAACGCGGTCAGGCCGATAACTGCCATTCTGCGGAGGCAAGCTTCCTGCAATTAGTGCTTGAGATCCTGTTTCTGAATTAGCTCTTTTAGCCAATTGGCCAGCGATCTGATTCAATTCCTTGTATTTGGATTCAATGCCCTCTTTCGCTAACTCTCCGCGAATAACACCATAGCTATTAGTAGTAATAATATCTGCGCCAGCATCAATGTTTTCCTTGTGTATTTCTACCACAATTTCCGGCGCAACAAGCAATGCGTTGGCAGACCAAATAGTTGGTGGAATCTTGACACCCTTCAACGACAAGGTCTTACCCATACCTGCGTCAAGTAACTTAACATGGTCTGACTGCATATTTTTAGACTACGATATATTTTTATTGAAGAATGAACACCTAAATGTATGCCAATAATACTGCAGTGCCTTTTGGCTAGCAGCCTTTAGTCTCGGTTTACATTGGCATAACATAGCTCAAATTTCACCTATGGTAGTAATTATGGCCAAACCACCTAGCTTTGCATTTGACACCCTGAGCCTGCATGCCGGCCAGCGGCCCGATCCAACCACAGGATCGAGAGCTACACCGATTTACCAATCCGCCTCCTTTGTATTCAGAGATACCGATTATGCCGCGGGCTTATTTAATATCGAACGTGCCGGACATGTCTACTCGCGACTTTCAAATCCAACCAACGCAGTACTTGAGGAACGCATAGCTGCGTTGGACAATGGGGTGGGAGCTATAGCTACAGCCAGTGGTCAAGCAGCAATGCACCTAGCCGTAGCCACTATCGTTGGCCAAGGCGACCATATTATCGCCTCACGCAGTATTTATGGAGGGACACATAACCTTCTGGCATATACCCTGCCGCGATTTGGTATCGAAACAACATTCGTTGATCCAAGAGATCCCAAAGCCTTTGTCGCGGCAGTAAGGAAAAACACACGTTTGATATTTGGTGAAGTGCTTGGTAATCCCGGTCTGGAAGTTCTCAATATTCCGGCCATCGCAGAGGTGGCGCACCAGAATGGAGTACCTTTGCTGATAGACGCAACATTTGCAACACCCTATCTTTGCAAACCCATTGATTTAGGTGCTGACCTTGTAATGCATTCGGCAACCAAGTTTCTTTCGGGCCATGGCGTTGTCATCGGCGGCCTACTCGTAGATGGAGGAACTTTCGACTGGGAAATGTCAGGGAAGTTTCCAACTCTTACCCAGCCCTATTTGGGTTTTCACAACCTAAATTTTGCGGAAGAATTTGGCCCAGCTGCCTTCATTACAAGAGCACGTAAAGAAGGCTTGAGAGATTTTGGCGCCTGCATGAGTCCAACGACAGCATTCCAAATACTGCAAGGGGTCGAGACCCTGCCTCTACGCATGCAGAAGCATGTTGAAAATACGAGAGCCTTAGTTGAATTTCTCAAGGAACAGGAAGAGGTAGAGTGGTTAAACCACCCCATGCTTCCTGACCATCCAGATCATGAATTAGCCAAGACATTGCTACCGAAGGGGTGTGGTGCCGTGTTTAGCTTTAGCGTAAAAGGAGGCAGGGAAGCTGGGATTAAGTTTATAGAAAACCTTGAATTATTTTCACACTTGGCAAATGTTGGTGATGCCAAATCACTCGTTATTCATCCGGCCAGTACTACTCATCACAGAATGGATAGCGAAGCCCTGAAATCTGCTGGTATATCTGAAGGGTTGATAAGATTATCAGTGGGTCTCGAAGATTCAATAGACCTGAAGGTGGATCTTCGTAAGGGTCTCCGCGCATCGCAACGTTAAGTCAGACAGGAGTTTCTCGTGCAGTTTAAAGTTGATGGGTTTAAAGTTTTTTGCAGTAACGGCTCAGGTGCACTGCGCGTTGGTCAATCTGCAGTTATCTTTATTCATGGGGCCGGACTTGATCATACTACTTTTGCTCTACCTGCTAGATACTTCGCCCGCCATCAATACAATGTTTATGCCCTTGATCTCCCCGGACATGGACGCTCCGCTGGTGCTCCGCTGACATCTATTACGGAGATGGCCAATTGGATACAACATGTCATCGATGAATTAGAAATCTTACAACCTGCCATCGTAGGTCACAGCATGGGGTCTCTGATAGCTCTTCAATTCGCTGCGTCCTTTCCAAACCAATTGCGCTCGCTGGTGCTCATGGGCACATCCATACCGATGCCTGTATCTGATCCTTTGCTAAATGCAGCCCAGAAAAATCATCATGATGCTATCGATATGAGCAATATCTGGAGCCATAGCCGAATAGCCCAACTCGGTGGTAATGAAAATCCTGGCGTTAGTATGTTGATGACTGGTCAAAGGCTACTTGAATCAGCAGACAAAAATGTCCTCTTTACCGATCTGACCGCCTGCAATAAATTTACCGGTAGCTTGGAACTAGCCAAGAAGGTGGCAGTTGAAACTTTGGTGCTGATAGGCCAGCAGGATCAGATGACTGCGCCTGTCAAAGCATTGGAAGTGGCCAATGCTATTCCTACTTGTCGCGTGCAGACACTCAGCCCTTGTGGCCACGCAATGTTGTCCGAACAACCGAATGCTGTCTTAGACGCGCTCACCACTATCATTTAGCAGTAAATGGTTATGACTTTGAAAACTCCCTAAGCATGCGAACTACCGAAATACCAAGGACAATATAAATTCCCAGCAGTGGCAATGAAGCAACCAAAGAAGCAGTCTGCAGCTCACGCAGGCCCCCGACAAACAATAGACAGGTCGGCAACGCCCCAAGCGCTACAGCCCAAAACACTCGGTGCCATCTAGCCGGATGTTGGTGTTCTTGCAAAGACCGGGTGGCGCCTGCGGCGATGGTGTAAGACGCTGAATCGTACGTTGTAGCCATAAATATCAGACCGATCAGCGCGATAAATATGAGCCAGAATTTCCCTAATGGAAGTAAAGCAATAATGCCGGCTATGGCAGAAGAAGGACTGATATCGGTGGCTTGTTTAATGACCGGATAGGTGCCTTCTAATTCAAGTGACAGAGCATAATTTCCCAAAACCACAAAAAAAAGAGCACAGCCAAAGCTTCCCCATCCCAACATGCCAAATATTAGGGCACGGATAGTGCGGCCTTCGGAAATCTTGCATACGAACATGCCTATAAAAGGTCCCATTGCCAACCACCAAGCCCAGTAAAATATCGTCCAGCTTTCGACAAATTCACCGCGTTCCAGTGGATCAGTCCAGAACAACATTGTAGGAAAATTCTGAATAACATTGCCGACTGACACCAAACCCATTTCGAGGATGAATTTCGTTGGGCCGGCAAGCAGAACAAAAACGATAAGCACCAGTGCTAGACAAGCATTAATATTGCTCAACAATTTAATACCACGATCTAAGCCTCTATATACACTTAACGCAATAAGTGCTGTTGCCAGAAAGATAATCAAGGACTGTAAACCTATGCCATCTCTAATACCTGTTAACTCTGTTGTTGCAGAAGCCACCAGAGAAGTTCCAAAACCAAGGCCAGTGGCAGCGGTACCGATTACACCTACTATAAATACGAGATCAACCAATCGACCAGGCCATTTATTAGTCTGATTTTTTAAAACAGGTTCACACGCTGCACTCAAGCGTAGTGAAGGAACTTTTTTTACATGATAGGTACACGCCAGTGCCAGGGCCGGCAAGCAATAAAAAGCCCAGCCTATGGGGCCCCAATGAAAAATTCCGTAACTAATTGCCCAAGTGATTGCTTCCTGTGATTCAGGTTCAAGTCCGAAAGGCGGATTGACATAGTAGAAGGTCCACTCTGTTGCCCCCCAGTATATAAGAGACGCACCAATGCCAGCACAGAACAACATCGCGGCCCAACTGAAATGGGAATAAGCTAACTTGTTCGTGTTTCCAAGTACCACGTTACCGTGTTTACTGACCGCGACCGACAAAAGAAAGATAAGCAATGTGATTGCTATGAGCACGTATAACACGCCTAATCGACTAGTTATATTTTGGTAAAGCTTGTCGATTGTTATTGCACTCCAATCAGGAAAAATTACGATTGTCGCGACTACAAGCAGCAGCAAGAAAGCTCCAAAACCAAACAGGAGCCAGTCTACATTCTCCCCGACTGGACTTTGTTCGATATGCGTCGTTTGTGTGTCCTTCTCATTCATAATGCGGGTCCATCTATGTAAATCAAACAAGCCATACGTCCGGTTTTACCATCGCGCCGATAAGAAAAAAACCTATCCGCATCACAGTAAGTGCATGAATCGTGTGCTGTCACGGAAGTGATTCCAAGCTGCAAGAGTTTATGCGTTGCTATTCCATATAGATCCGCCATATATTTTCTTTCGTTCCGTGCTATAGCAAAACAGCCAGCTAAAGCTCCTCCTTCAGAATCGATAACTTGCGTCCTTACCTCTTCACCAACTTCGAAATGACAAGGCCCTATGGATGGTCCCAACCAAGCCACCAGCTCGTTGGCTGGGCTCCGCATTTTATGTACAGTATTCTCAATTATGCCGGCCACCAAGCCACGCCAACCTGCGTGAACAATTGCAACTTCATTTCCTCGATTACTCGCCAAAAACACTGGCAAGCAGTCCGCTGTAAGCACGCAACAGGCAACCCCCTCGGTACGCGTAATTAATCCATCGACCGAAAGCGGTTCACCGGCTGCCTCAATCTCAGCAACAGCTGCCCCGTGAACTTGATTTAACCATTGCCATACTAACGTATTCGGAAACATCGCTTGCAAACGTTTCCTATTCTGAGCAATAGCTCGGCTTAAGTCTCCTACATGATCTGCCAAATTAAAACTTTCGAAAGGAGGCAGGCTAACTCCTCCCTCCCTTGTGGTAACCAGTGCCTTTACATGCCGTGGCGCATTCCAGTCAGGAATTATTTGGTCGGGTCCGAGCATCTTCAGGCGGGTTCCAGTTTATGATCGGAGGCCAAGTGTTCTAATAACTGTTCCATGTCCTTTGGTCGGGGGTGTTCCCAAACCAGCAATTTTCCTGATGCCGGGTGGCAAAATTTTAAACAGCAGGCATGCAACGCTTGTCGTTGAAAGCTTCTTAGACACTCGGCAAGTGTAATTGAACAAGCACTAGGTAAACTCATGCGCCCTCCATAGAGTTGGTCACCAACCAGAGGATGATTGATATAAGCCAAATGTGCACGAATTTGATGTGTTCTTCCAGTTTCCAACTTCACCTTTACATGAGTATGAGAACGAAAGCGGGTAATAACACGATAATGAGTTATCGCTTCTTGGCCATTTTCCTGCACGGCTCGTTTTTTCCGATTTACTGGATGTCGGCCAAGAGGAGCGTCCAAAGTGCCACCACCCGTTAGCACACCTTTAACTATGGCTTCATATTCACGCGAAACTGACCTATCCCGCAATTGCCTCACAAGATCTGTGTGACTTACCTGTGACTTGGCAACAACCATCAAACCAGTTGTATCTTTATCGAGTCGATGCACGATACCAGCCCTGGGTAGTTCTGCTAACCGCGGGCAGCGATGCAGTAATCCATTTAACAACGTCCCCGTTCTATTGCCAGCGGCAGGATGAACAACCAAATTTGCAGGCTTGTTCACGACCAACAAGTGTTCATCCTCAAATACAATATCGAGCGGTATTGCTTCGGCGGACCAAGCTTCTGTTGCCACTAGTTCCGCCTCAACCCTCAAGATATCTCCCGTTTTAAGCCGGTCCTTCGGCTTAAAGCGCTTATCATTCACCAGAAGTGCGCCGCTCCTAATCCAGCCCTGAAGCTTTGCCCGAGAGTAGTCTGGAAACAATCTTGCTGCGATTTGATCTAATCGATTACCAGACAGATCTTCCGGCACTTCAGCCAACAGGGATATTTGAGTTGTCATTTGGGTATGATACTTCAATACAGTTTACTCAAACACTATATGCAATCTCATAGGAGTTTGGGGTTAAGCTAGTCTCTGTGGTTAAATAACACTCTTAAAGTGGTACCAATGCCCATGAAAGGGTCAATTATGAAGCTCAGCATCTTCCAACTTCCGATAGTAGCTATCCTATTGCTTCTGCTTAGTGGGTGTAGTTTGTTTGATGGTGAAGAAGAAGACGAATTCGCTGGTCTTTCAACCGAAGAGCAGTTTTACCAGCGTGCCTTAGGTCAACTGAATGGACAGAACTTTCGCGGGTCCATAACAACTTACCAAGCGCTCGAATCACGCTTTCCATTTGGACGCTTCGCCGCGCAAGCCCAGATCGAAATTGTATACGCCTATTATCGCAACCAGGATATGGAAGCAGCTAGGGCTGCAGCCGATAGATTTATCCGACTGCACCCGGATAACGAAAACGTAGACTATGCCTATTACATGAAAGGACTAGCGTCTTTCGAAGACGGTAGCGGATTTTTCAGTCGATTCTTGCCCATCGATCACACCAAGCGAGATCCAGGCCGAGCCCAAGAGTCATTCAGTGATTTTGCGCAATTACTAGCTCTGTACCCCGATAGTCCCTATGCGGCCGACGCCAGGTCTAGAATGGTTTACCTTAGGAATAATCTGGCCGCCTATGAGATTCATGTCGCCAATTATTACCTTGAACGCCTTGCTTACATTGCTGCTCTTAGAAGAGGCCAATATGTGGTAGAGAACTTCCAGGGAACACCAGCAGTGGCCGATGGCGTTGCAATCATGGTAGAAGCTTATCTGCGAATGGGATTAAGCGATCTGGCAGATACTTCGCTAGCTCTTTTGAAGGAAAATTATCCGGTCCACGCTTCTATCGATAACAACGATGATTTTATTATCCGTACAGAAATCACTAATCCATCTTTGCTCTATACCGTGACCTTTGGCCTACTCGGAGATAACGCAATAGAACCACCTCTAGCTCCAACCGGCCGTCCTCGCACATCGGGTAGTCAGGAAATTATCAATGCTCAGACAGAGCCCGAAGAAACAGCCAGTCGTAGTTGGCTAAATATCATTTCTCTAGGTGTCCTGAACTAATATAACCAATTGAATTTAGAATTGTTTCTAATTCTTATTTTTAAGTTAAAGGTAAATCAATATTTCATTCGTACTTAAGGGGCGACGCTATATACATCAAAGCTACCTTAGGGAATTATAGCCTTACCAATCGAACCACTTGCTAAATAATTAATCACCCATTGGCCAGGAATTGGTAATTGGATAACGACGATCACGTCCAAAACCACGCTTGGTTAAACGAACACCAATCGGACTTTGCCGTCGTTTGTATTCATTGAGATCAACCATGCGTACAATTTTGCGCACAATCACTTCATCGAAGCCTTCTGCAACAATTGCATCTGCACTACAATCATTTTCCACATAGAGTTCTAATATCTGATCAAGTATGTCGTAAGGCGGAAGATTGTCCTGATCTATTTGTCCTGGAGCCAATTCCGCTGAAGGCGCCCTCTCGATAACTTGCGTAGGGATAACCTCATCAGGTTCGGGGCCATAGCCTGTGTTTCTATAAGATGAGAGCTTGTAGACAAGAGTTTTCGAAACATCTTTGAGCGGGTTAAACCCTCCTGCCATGTCACCATAGAGAGTCGTATAGCCGACCGCAATCTCACTTTTATTACCAGTAGTTAGAACCAGGGATCCCTTTTTATTAGAAATTGCCATCAGTATTACGCCCCTTGCCCTTGCCTGAATATTTTGTTCGCTGACATCTATTTCTGATCCCGCAAATTCCATCGCCAGTGCGTCCATAAACGCTGAGTAAATTTCGTGTATAGCAATAACTTTGTAATTTACACCCAAAAGAGCTGCTTGCTGAGCTGCAGCGTTAATACTTAATTGGGAGGTGTATTCAAAAGGCATCATTACAGCTTGTACTCTCTCCTTGCCAAGAGCATCGACGGCTATGGCCAGTGTTAGGGACGAATCGATCCCGCCGGACAACCCGAGCACCACACCTGGAAAATTATTTTTATTAACATAATCTCTAACACCTAACACCAATGCATCGTATACCTGTTCTTCCAGGGAATGGTTAGAAGCAATATTTTGCTCTGGAATCTGGCAGCTACCATTCGCGCCCACATTCACCTTCAAGAAATAATTTCCCTCGATGTAACTTGGCGCGAGAAATTGACAGGTCCCATCAGAATTGATGGCCATGGAACCTCCATCGAAGACTAATTCATCCTGCCCACCTACAAGATTGACATAGATGACTGGAACCTCCCCCTCGGTGGCTCTTTGCTGCAGTAACTGTTGGCGTTCTTCTAATTTGTTAATGTGAAACGGTGAAGCGTTAATATTGATCAACAACTGTGCCCCTGCCTCGAGAGCCTGAACAACAGGGGCCAATTCCCACATATCTTCACAAATAGTAAATGCAACGCGAGTACCATGGATCTGGAAAACACAACCATCGTTGCCCGGCTTGAAATAACGCTGCTCATCGAACACCTGATAATTGGGAAGGCATTGCTTGTGATATGTAGCAAGGCGCTCCCTGCCTTTGATTAACGCAAGAGTATTATAAAGACTACAATTAACCTGTTCCGGAAACCCCACCACAATATATCCTGGCAAATCTGCCTCGAGTATCTTCTCCAGAGCTCTTTCAATGCGAGCCTGCAAACTAGGTCTGATTAATAAGTCTTCAGGAGGATACCCAGTCAACGTCAATTCAGGAAAGACAATTAGGTGCGCAGATTGATTATCGAACGCTTGTTTAGCAGACGTAATTATCCTCTCTGCATTACCATCAATATCACCAACTAATAGATTCAGTTGCGCTAGTACCACATTTAAGCTGTCTGCCATAATAGCCTCAAATCCTCAGTTCCCAATTTTATATGCCTTGATCCTGATATTTTTTTTAGTTAAATCTTGAGGCACTAATCAAGAGCGTTCCCCAGTGTCATTATCGCCGAATTTTCCTCAACTTGTCAGACTGTTACACTTGGGTCCTTCCGCCGCGACCCGGAACAGAGATATCTTTTGGAACTCACATTTAGCTCAATCATAATACTAACACTTACCGGATTCCTAGCGGGTGGTATCAATACACTGGCAGGGGGCGGTTCTAATCTCACCATACCCGCTTTGATGGTGCTGGGATTACCGACAGACATAGCAAATGGTACAAACCGCATGGCAATTCTTTTGCAATCAGTTGTCGGCGTCATCGGCTATGACAAATATTAAT
>Ga0066367_1000121_pt1 | contig 13490 bp, 12 predicted proteins | sample Knorr_S7_td_AAIW_FD_77335 | JGI IMG/M metagenome (GOLD analysis project Ga0066367, IMG submission 77335) | Marine microbial communities from Southern Atlantic Ocean transect - Knorr_S7_td_AAIW_ad_750m_LV_A | ecosystem: Environmental > Aquatic > Marine > Oceanic | place: Atlantic Ocean...
ATAACTCTTCCAATGGTCAAAGGTCCGAATGACATTGAATCCCTTGATGCTTTGCTACAGGCGGAAGAGAGAAAAAAAGGCATTCCCGTTGGGACTGTTCTTATAGATCCAGGCCTCGAGACTGCAAGTGGTATACGTTCCGCATACGATATAGCGGTCTCTTCTAACAGAGTGGCTCATATGGGGGCGAGTGGCGGAAGAGGGGGAGATGTAGCGCGATCGATTGGTTACCGTTGGTCTCCCAAGGGAACTGAGACTTTGTTCATCAGGTCTAAAGTATTACTTGACTCCCGGGCTGCTGGGGTGCCTTATCCCGTGACAGGACTTTGGCAGGACATTCATGATCATGACGGGCTGAAGTCATTTGCGAAACACTCTAGAGATTTGGGTTACGCGGGTATGAGTGTGATACATCCGTCCCATATTGAAATAGTGAATCAGATTTTTTCTCCCACCCAGGAAGAAATTTCAGAGTGGATGGGCATTATTGAAGCGATGGATGGCGTTAGAAAGAGGGGGGGCGCTGCTGTTGAATATAATGGAGCCATGGTCGATATAGCACATGAGAAAACTGCCAGAGATATGCTTGATTTCGCAAAAGCTTTGGGATTGGTGTACTGATCATCTTATGATCCTTTGTTATTTAAGTAGCAAAGATATCTCTGAAACAGAACTTTCAATCATAGATACTAAATCTTCTCCCGCTGAGCCATCTTCATTCCAGTGATCAGACCAAGTGTAGATACTATTTGCTAGTACTAAGCCGCCTAGACTCCTGACCATAGGAACCATTCCATACTCGATGCTCAATGAATGATGTGGAGATCCTCCTGTTTGCACGGGCAATACATATGATCCCAAAAGACTCTCAGGAGGCATAAGATCGAAGAACACCTTCAACAGGCCCGTATAGGTTGCCCTATACGTCGGTGAGGCGGGGATGATTAGATCTGCTTCAGTGGTTTTGTCCAAGGCTTGACGTAGTGCGGGGCCTTCGGAACGAAGTAAAAGGTTGTCGGCTGGTACTTCAGATAGATCGACTACTGTGGATGTCCAGTGATCAGGACTGAGTCTATCAAGAATCAAGCTCACAATTTTCTCAGAAGAAGACCCTGAAAATGGACTACCTAGTATGGCGGTGGCGCTACGCATGGGCAGTAACTATGTTTGATTTAAGGTATCTTTTGACTTCATCCTTAAGTAAAGGAATAAGTTCTTTTCCCCAATATAGGGTGTCGTTGTAAGGATCAAAACCCCGTATCAATAAGGTTGTGCATCCAAGTTTGTAATATTTCATCAAAGAGTCGACTACCTGTTCAGCTGTACCTACTAGGGCAGTTGTATTTCCTGCTCCCCCAGCCGCCGCCGCTATAGGCATATAAAGACGATCATCAAGTACGTCACCCTTGGTGGCGAAGTCTACTAGCCTCTGGGAGCCAACGGATTCGAGTCTCTCGTCGGCAGTACCGTGCATCGATCTCTGTCCAGAATTCAAAACCGATTCCAAAGTGTGATATGCCTTATCCCAGGCTTCCGATTCTGTTTCAGCAACAATAGGTCTGGTTGAGATAGAAAACCTGACAGACCTTGGATCTCTTCCTGTCGCTTTGACTCTTTTCCTGAAATCAACGATCTTTTTCTTTACCTCTTTGCGGGGTTCTCCCCATAGGGCATATACATCGCATGACTCTGCTCCCACATTTAGGGCGGCCTCCGAGGCTCCGCCGAAATAGATTGGTATGTGAGGAGTTTGAAAACATTGGAAGTCACTTTTCGCGTTTTCAAATCTGTAGAAATGACCGCTATGTGTCACAGGGCTTGGCTGGGTCCATAAATCCTTGAGTATTTTGATGAATTCGCCCGAACGCCGGTATCTGCTATCATGATCCTCGTAGTCTCCGTCTCTCCGTTGTTCTGTTTCCCCACCACCGCTAATAATGTGCAATGCGATACGTCCTTGAGTTAACTGATCGAATGTTGCGGCCTTTCTTGCAAGGATGGTCGGACTCACGAATCCAGGTCTGTGTGCGATTAAGTACCCCAAATTTTTTGTGTGTGCTGCCGCATGCATCGCGACAATGAAACCATCAGCAGAAGATGAGGTATACCCGACCAGCACCTTGTCAAAACCACTTTTTTCGTGTGCTTGAGAAAATTCTGCGATGTAGTTCCCGTCAATGCCACCCCCTATGACGTGAACTTCAGCACCCTTCTTTCCCGTTCCCTCTCGCTTGGCCCCTATCATTCCAATTACTTCTAAAGACATTTCTGTTCTCGAAATCCTAAACACTATTTTTTGGTTTGAGTAGTTTTGTAGATTTTACACTTATTGCTACAAGTGGGGTGCGTGGTGTTTTTGGTAGTTGATTCGACTATCTCAGTAACTCATGAATCTCCGTATCTACCCTCTATTCAGATCCCCTAGTTTGAAGACTTCGCAACCTGCGACCTTGTTCCTTCACTGGGATGAACTGCTCAGGGGTTTCACCAAATGGCAGTTTAGGATTCACACGTTTTCTGCTTGTTTTGAGTAGTAGGGCATTACCTCATTGGAAAATAAACTAATTGATTTCATAGCCGTGTCGTGATCTAAATCTCCCCATTGAAAAGAGCACATAAAATAGTTGGCACCTGTAGATACATATTCATCCATGTATCTCATTACTGATTCTGGTGAACCTGCCAGAGCCACACCACCTAGCCTAGTAGGGTCTTCTCTTGTGGTTTGTTTATCAAATCGTTCTATTTCTGCCTCAATATCCCTTCGTGTTTCTCTATCGGGCAAATCTACCGGTCTGTCTCCGACGAACCCGAATGAACCGTCTGTACTCGACTGAAACTGTGTTAACCCTCTGCGTTCTGCCTCAATTCGTCTAGGGGCGGCAAGGTTCCATCTATACTTTTCCCAGGCAGGCTTCGCTATTTGGATTGCTTCTTCATCAGTCTCGGCCACAACCATATGGACCACCAGGCCGATTTTTGGTTCGGTTCCTTGAACAGTCGGCGTGTTCTTTCCATGAGTAGCTTCCCATACTCGTTTGAACCGTATTGTCTCTGTACGTAAGCTGTCCAAAGTACCTACGACCACGGTATTCATACCTTCTAATGCCGCAGTCTCAGCATTGCGCATATACCACATTGGTGGATAGGGCCTTTGTACTGGTCCGAGGCGCATTGGGAGTTCGTCAAACCGATGGAATTGGCCTTCATAGGAAAGTGAGTTCGTATCTAATCCCTGTTTTACGATGTCTAAAGTCTCCTTGTAACGGAGATAGTTTGTCTCTGAATCCGCTTCCTGTCCCCAGAAGAATGCTTCCATCACTCCGCCTCTTCCGATGCCGATCTCGAGTCTCCCTTTGCTCAAGTGATCTAGCATGCTTATCTCTTCTATTAGGCGTAAAGGGTGATGTAACGGGAGAACATAAACACAAGGAGCTAATTTGAGTTGCGAAGTTCTTTGCGATGCAGCTGCTAGGAAAACATTTTGGGAGGGAGCGAGACTATGTACTGCCGGAGTGTGGTGTTCAGCCAGGTGATAAGCGTAAAAACCTTTGTTGTCGAACTTTTCAATTTGCTGCATTCGCAGGTTGTATACCTCATGTAGAGGCATTTCATCTACAGGTTCGATATGGTCGAACACACCAAATTTGATTGCCATATTTTAAATGAACCTTTCACTGGTGGTAATCTTTGAGGGGCAGTTCCATATATTACACCTGAGTTTAAATGAGCTTTCAGGTGGAGGAACTTGAAATTCACGTTATACTTGGGTTACAGACAGCAAAACAATATTCTCCGGAGATATGTTAATGGCTCAAGAAGAAAATATTGATCCAAAAAAAGATGAGCAGTATCGGGACAAGCTAACTCCAATGCAGTACGAAGTTACTCGTAATAAGGCCACGGAACGTGCCTTTACCGGTAAATATTGGAATACCTTTGACGATGGTAAATATTTGTGTGTTTGCTGTGGTGCTGAATTATTCTCTTCGGACTCGAAATTTGATTCAATGTGTGGATGGCCAAGTTTTTACGCCCCCATTGTTGAAGAACAGATCGAGGAAGAAACAGACAGTTCCCTCGGCATGGTACGTACAGAGGTTATATGTCAGTCTTGTGGGGCTCACTTGGGACATGTTTTCCCTGACGGACCCAATCCAACCGGACTCCGCTATTGCATAAATTCCGCTTCCATTGATTTGAAGCCAGATTAAAAAGGTATGTTCTGGATGATACTAATGCATCTGGGCAAATACTGGTTTCAATTTAGATCTTGCCGTGGACTGTTCTGGGCTGTCTTCTGACTCGAATATTGGAAGGTCTTCTTCCAGATCATTACGTAGATCATAAAGTTGGCCTGTTTCATATAGCTTCCACTCGTTATCCCTGACAAATCTGATCTGTCCGATGTCGTTTCTATCGTTCATGGGCTCAAAGTGGAAAAACATCCATTCCCTCGGATTCCCAAGTTCACCTCTTAACTGCGGGAGAAAAGATCTTCCATCAATTAAGTAACCTTTTGGGAATTGAAGACCCGCTACTTCGAAGATAGTGGGTAGGAAATCGGTAGCTTCCACCATATCGACTTGTACCGTACCTGATGGAATTGTTCCTGGCATACTACATATGAGAGGTACATGGGTACCTCGGTCGTTTGTTTTTCCTTTGCCTCCACAAATCTCATTGTGGCTGTGAACCATTGAACAAACATCGTGCGGGCTACCATTGTCGCCTAGGTAAATTATGAGAGTGTCTTCTGATAGATTCTGTTGGGCAAGATAGTCGATAAGTTTCCCTATGACTTTGTCGTGATATTCAACCATGTCTTTATAAAATTTTGGGTCGTCTTCCCATGATCCATCTTCGAGTTCAGCCCATGTTCTTCCGCCTAAAGAGTGATTTGATGGTGGGTCGAAATCATTCCATTCTGGGCTGTCGGGAGTGGGTTCGTGGGGTTTATGGGTAGCTGCCATAGGCCAATAGACGAAAAATGGATCGTCTTCGTCCTTGGTTCTGCCGATGAAGTCTATTATGTAATCGCAGAATATATCTTCTCCATACTGGCCCGCTGTATCTTCTCTGAATTGCCCGTTTTCATAGATAATCGGATTTTTATATCTTGACCCCTTTTCTTCAGTCTGATGTGGATGCCATACACAGAACTCATTGAATCCAGCGTTCTCTATCTTTTGTCCTTTATTTCTCATCTCCGGGACTTCGTTGGGAGGGTTATAGGAGTAAAGTTGCCATTTGCCGGCTATACAGGTGTTGTATCCAGCGTCGGACATCAGGTGTCCAAAAGTAATCTCGTCTGGTGAAATTAGACCGAACCCAATGTAGTTACGAAAGTTGTATTTTCCTGTCATGAGCGAAATCCGGGTCGGAGTGCAGAGTGGCATTACGTGGGCGTTCTCAAACCTCATGCCGTCTTCAGCCATTTGGTCTAGTCTGGGTGTTTCATATGAAGTGCCTCCGTTGGCACCTATCACTTCGTATCCCAGGTCATCCGACATAATCAGAATTACATTGGGTTGATTTTTCATTGTTGCTTAACTCCTCATAAATTTATGATTACAGGCTGAGGCGTTTCTGTTAACGAATCCGATGATTTTACTATTCGGGATCACATCTGGAATTCATGTTCCTTAATCTTGACCTGAGCCTTCAGAGGTTGATTGTTCGATTACCCGCATGGTTTTCCATTTACCCTCTCTGTACCTGAGAGTGAATACGACAGCGAGTCCAATGATGTACACGAGTCCAATGGTCCATGCTGCCTCGAGTCCCCATCCCATCACCTCTAACGCAATAAAGGTTGGTAGGATGAGCAAAATTAGGGACAGGATGATGATTGTATACATTGTGAATCTGGTGTCTCCAGCACCCTTCAAGGCCGATGAATAGACTATTCCCAATGAGTCTACTAGTGACCATGCTGCTACGAATTTCATGGCTGTCATTGCATAACCTCTGATCTCCTCAAATTCCGTCGGATCTGCATTGGCAGCGAATGGATATATGAACATGGAAGGTAATAGTAGATACATGGCTGCAATGCTACCCATGTAAATGAACGCCATTTGGACAGCCGAAGTAGTTGCTCTATCAGCCATATCTTCATTATCTGCCCCGAGTGATTGACCTACTAGGATAGAAACGGTTATTCCCATTCCTATCATTGGCATGAAAGCCAACATACTGACATTCAAGGCGATGTTGGTTGCAGCTAGTTGGGCAGAACCTAATCTTCCAACTATGAGGATGAAAGCAGAGAACGCTGCTATGTCTAAGAAAAAATGGATTCCGTTTGGAAGTCCGTATCTAATCAATCGAAGAAACAGATCCTTTTCAAACTTCCAGCCAGAGATAGTTTTGTACTTGGCATTGTTATCTCCCATGAAGGTCATTATTAACAGCAGAGATAGATTAAACACTTGTGAGATTACTGTTGATAATCCAGCTCCCGAGATGCCCATTTCAGGCAAACCAAAATGTCCAAATATCAATAGATAATTTAGTATCACATTCAGGCAAGTCGCGAGCAAGCTTGCCCACATCACCGGGTATGTTTTCCCTCGTCCGTTAAAAAAAGAAGAAACGGAGGCCATGCATATTGGGAAAAACCCTCCGATTGTAAGATAACGCCAATACTTAGTTTCGAGTTCCCTCACTGATTCTTCGTGCCCTATAAATTGGAAGATCGGTTCTGCGAAGAACATTGCAATGAAAGTTACGATTCCGCCTATAAGTGAGAAATAGATACCCTGCCACATTGCGGGGCCTACTCTGTTATGCCTTCCTGCTCCGGTGTATTGTGCAACGAATGTGCTCGCATAACCGGCGGTGCCAATAAAAAAACTGACGATTGTGAAACTTAATATTCCAGTTGGCATTGCGGCTGCCAAGGCATCTGAGGAGTACCAGGATAGGAACATACGGTCTACAAATTGTTGGATTGACCAAGATCCGGTGCTGAGTATGAGTGGGAATGCTATTAGTAGCACCGGTCGATATCCGTTAGGCCTTGACCAACGGTTTGCTAGCGAATGTCTCGCTGCCGATATTGTCACTAATCGCTCCTACATTGATTTGTCATTTTTGGCGTTGATAGGCCGGCCTTATCGCATGTTTGATTACGTTGTCCTTATGGGCAATATAATTTTAAGGGGGAAAGGTCGATTAGGGAACTGGAAAGGTTTCTCCTTTACCTGAACCTTTTCTTAACTTTCATTCAAGGGTTGGGCTATTTATTGTCACTTGTGACGCTACAAATACTGCACGGAACCATCCCCTGTTAAGATTAGTGGAGGAAGTAAAGATCCGTGAACCTCAGTAAAACTTATTTTCGGGTGTCTCCAGGAGCGTGGCTTGCGTCAAATTATGTTTATGACTTTAGCGGCAAGTGACAAGGTGTCCTGCTGGGAGATTGATGGTTCCACAGGAGAGTTGGCATTTCTTTCTGATGCTGAAATTGAGGGGAGGCCAGCGCCTCTAGCCCTAGACCCGGAGAAATCGATTCTCTATGTTGGAAGACGAGATATTCCCCGGGTTTCGTCCTATAGATTTAACCCTGCTGACGGCTCTCTAAAACATCTCTCTGATGGCCCAGTTCTTCAAGGTGATCCTTGCTATATTTCCCTGGATAGGACTCACCAGTATCTACTTGCTGCTTATTATCTCGCGGGAGCAGTAAGTGTTCATGAAGTTGGGGAAGGATCGTTTCAAGGGAGAAGTGATTGGATTCCGACAGGCACCGGGGCTCACTGCGTATATACAGATGCAAGCAATAGCTTAGCTATGATTCCTCACATAGCAGGCGAAAATGGGCTGAATACCATTCGTTTATTTAGATTTTCGGAGGAGACAGGAGAGTTGACTCAGTCAGAGACTTTTGAGTGCGCACAGCCGGACAACAGAGGCCCTCGTCACTATGCAATACATCCGAACGGGAAATTTGCTTTTTTTTCCAACGAACAAGATTGTAGTGTGACTTCTTATGGAATTGATATCGAATCAGCTTCTTTAAGGGAAATCCAAACAGAATCTACCCTTCCCATGCATTACGGTGGTGTAAATACTTGTGCCCAGATACGTCTCACACCTGACGGGAGTTTTCTTTATGCACCGAACCGTGGGCATAATTCGGTGGCGGCATTTTCGGTTGATGCCGAGACCGGAAAAATGAGGCAAGTTGGTAGGTTTCCCACAGAAGCTGTACCAAGGGTTTTAGACATAGATAAGACGGGAAAATTTCTCTATTCGGCTGGATTGGAGTCAGGCCATGTTTCGGCTTTTACTATAGAGGCTGATGGCTCACTTGAATTGATATCTCGCTATGAAGTTGGAAAAGAGCCTATGTGGTTACTTATACATGCTCTTGACTGATATATAGAAGTCCCAGTGGCTGCTATTAAAATAACCTTTAATCTCAACGGAAGAGACCGTTGTGTTGAAGCAGATACCCGGTGGACGCTCCTATATTTGCTTCGAGAAGAATTTGGTCTTACCGGCACCAAGCGAGGCTGCGATATGGGTGAGTGTGGGGCCTGTACGGTTTTACTTGACGGGTTGCCAATAAATGCCTGTCAAGTTTTGGTGGTTTCCATTTCCGAGTGCAGAGTAACGACGATAGAAAGCCTATCTAGCAACGGGAATCTCCATCCTTTGCAAGTTGCTTTTCTTGAAAATGATGGGGCCCAATGTGGCTTTTGTACTCCAGGTTTCATAATGAGTGCTATTCCTTTAATGGAAATAGATACACCAATCACTAGAGATCAAATATCAGATGCATTGGGGGGTAATCTGTGCCGCTGCAATGCTTACGGAGCTATTCTGGACTCAGTACATGCTGCGATTGATGGGAAATCCCATGTCTGAAAACTTAGGATGGGTGGGTACCTCTCCTCCACGGCGAGATCTAAGAGATAAAGTAACCGGGAGAGCTGAATACGCTGCTGACATCAGCTTCGATGACATGTTATATGCCAAGGTTTTGAGGAGCCCTCACCCCCACGCAAGGATTTTGTCGGTAGATACGCTTGAAGCATGTATGTTGCCAGGAGTGAAGGCTATCGTAACGCCCTTTGATATACCTGATGGTCGTGTAGCACCGGACGTATCTATTCTTGATCAGAAGGTACGGTTTGTGGGGGATGAAGTGGCTGTTGTTGCAGCTGATAACCCTTTTACAGCAGAGCTCGCTTTGAAACTAATCAAGGTTTCATATGATGTTTTGTCTTTTTCCAGTACAACCGATGAAGCTTTATCTGATAGTGCTGAGCCGATTCACGAAGATGGAAATCTCATAAACAACGAGCCTCTAGTCGAACAGCGAGGCAACATTAAGGAAGGTTTTGCCGAAGCAGATCTCATAGTGGAGGAATCGTTCACGACCCCAGCTCATAGTCCTGCGCCGCTGGAACCCAGAACGGCATTGGCCAAATGGGATGGTTCCAAATTAACTGTATGGAAATCAAGCAGAGGAATACATGCCGATAAAACCGCTTTATCTCAGGCACTAGGTCTTCCAGCTGAATCTGTGCGAGTTATTGGCCCCCATATGGGCGCCGGGTATGGTGGGAAGGATGAGACCCGGACAGCTGCATTGGCTTCCATACTTTCAATGAGGACTCAGGCGCCCGTGCGGTTGGAGCTTTCCCGTGAGGAGGAATTTGTCGCTGGGCGTCGTCGCCATTCGACACAGACCACACTCCGTATGGGATTAAAAAAAGATGGAGAAATCACTGCTATTCATGCGAAAACCGTGATGGATACAGGGGCTTATTTGTCATCTGGACCAGGGGTGGTTAGGCGTGCTGGACAAGGTGCTTTATACCTTTATCGTTGCCCAAATGTTAGGTATGAAGGATATCTTGTTTACACTAACACTCCCACAGCAGGTTCTTACCGTGCCTTGGGGGCACCGCAAGGTCATTACGCTCTAGAGTGTGTAGCTGATTTGGCCGCAGAGTCCTTGGGGATAGATTCACTTGAATTTAGAAGAAAAAATCACGTGACTATAGAAGGTCAACCAGGTGAGAGAATTACCCCGGTCAACCAAATAGTTGACACTCAGCCATCGGAAGGGGGCATTCCTTTTTCCAGTAATGGTCTCTCTGAATGTTTGGAGCTTGGGGCAGATAGGATAGGTTGGGGCCAACCTGTAGAGGGGATTGATAAATCGGCTAGCAGATCGATCAAACGGGGTAGAGGAATGTCAATGTTTATTTACAGAGGTGGCCCTGGGGGAAAATCACATGCCTCAATTGCCCTAACAAAGGATTCATCGTATTCACTTTCTACAGGGGTTATGGATGTCGGAGAGGGTAGCGCCACGGTTCTTAGCCAAATCGCTTCTCAGGTCCTTTCCATTCCATATGATGCCATTGATTTAGTGATGGGAGATACGGATATAACTCCAGAGGCTAGTATTACAGCGGGATCTTCCGTTACTTTCTCATCTGGTCTGGCGGTGAAAAATGCTGCAGAAATGCTTAGAGACAAAATCCTATATCAGGCCTCTCTATTTCTGGGGGAGCCTCAACATGTCTTAAGTTTACAGGGCTCCGAGGTGACGTCCGATTCGGGAGCCTTGCTGTCTATATCTGATCTTGTTGAGCATAGTGGACCCATCAGTGCTGAGGCTACGATAGTTCCGGGTAGTCCGGATTATGTGATTAACTCTTTCGGTGCTCATTTTGTGGAAGTGGAGGTAGATGTTGAAACGGGAAAAGTGAATATCTCCCGCTATGTTGCGGCACATGATGCAGGTACGGTTATCAATCCCAAGATGGCTGAAAACCAAGTCAGAGGTGGTGTGTCTCAAATGATGGGATTTACCTTTTTGGAAGATATGGAAACTGACCCTGGCACTGGAATAGTTGTTAACAGCAATTTTCTGGATCACAAAAGCCCAACTATTTTGGATTTTCCGGATATTGACGTCATTTTTGCAGACATAATTGACCCTATCGGTCCTTTTGGTGCTAAATCCCTAGGTGAACCACCCTGTATTGGTCCTGCGCCTACGATTGCAAACGCCATTTATGACGCCGTTGGAATAAGAATTACAGATCTACCCATAACTCCCCACAAATTGCTTGCTGCTATCAAAAGCCATAAGGCCTAATTTCTTATGGACTCCTTTGAGTACCACAGCCCCAAAACACGAGAGAAGGCATCTTTTTTGCTAACTTCTACTCCTCGGTCTCATATTGTTTCAGGAGGCACCGATCTTTTGGGTGAGATGAAGCAGGGAGTGGTACATTCCGAGTCACTGGTAAGTCTGGCCAATGTGAATGGGTTAAAAGATATTCAAAATAATGGGAATATATGTATTTTGGGTTCCATGGTGACGCTGGCGGAAATTGTTTCTAATGAGTACCTGACCTCAAGTTTTCCAGCATTAGTAAAGGCCGCAGCGTCGGTAGCCACCCCCCAAATTAGGTCTATCGGGACTCTGGGTGGGAATCTGTGCCAAAGACCTAGGTGCTGGTATTATCGGAATCCCCTATTCGATTGTTTGAAAAAGGGAGGATACAAGTGCTTTGCAGTGGGTGGACTGGATAAATATCACTCCGTCATTGGAGGTGAAAGATGCTGGATTGTCCATCCTTCAGATATCGCTGTAGCTCTTACAGCTTTGGACGCCAAAGTAAAAATATTTGGTCCTGCTGGAAGCAAAACTATAGAAATAGATGATTTTTTTGCTGGTCCAGAAATTGATATTCACAGAGAAAATATTTTGGGAGAAGGGGAATTTGTTTCCTATATTGAAATAAACTGTGAAGAAGAATCGTCCTCTAGCACTTTCTTAAAGTTCAAAGAAAGACAATCAATGGACTTCGCTCTAGCTAGTGCAGCAGTATCAATTTCATTAACCGGAAGGGAAATTTATCGTGTCGGAGTTGCTGTGGGTGGGATCGCACCAATTCCTTGGCGCCTTCCGGAGATTGAAGAATACATGCTTGGTATGAATATAGAGGACGCGAAACATTCGGACCAATTGCTATCCAAGGTTGATAGTTCACTAAGAGATGCCAAACCCATGTCAGAAAATAATGCCTATAAGATAGACTTGGCTATTTCTTATCTCAAAAGGGCTATGGACCGGGTTTTTCAAGACTTGTGTTGACAGTGTCGATTGAGTCTTATCAAATTTCCTCTAATTTAAATGCAGGTAAAGAGAATGCAGAAATACGAGAAATTATCTTTCAAGAAGATTAATTACACAGGGGTCATAACTTTTAGGCGTGGAGAAGTTATGAATGCACTCAACCGTGAAATCACCCTCGAGTTTCATTCCCTTCTGGAAAAGTTACCCGAAATGTTTCCGGAGATAAGAGTAGTTGTTATTACAGGAGAAGGGAGAGGATTCTGCTCCGGAGCAGATCTTTCCCGTATGGCTTCTCAGGGATCAGAGAATCGAAAACTACCAGGGGACTCCTCTGGACAAAGTGGAAACAGAATACAGGAGCTTGCATCCAGTATTCGTCGTATTCCACAACCTGTAATAGCGGCTGTTAATGGGGCTGCTGTAGGAGCTGGGTTTTCTATTGCTTTGGCATGCGACATTAGGATCGCTTCAGAAGAAGCGAAGTTTTCGGCCATTTTTGTTCGCCGAGGGCTTGTACCCGATACAGCGGTGTCTTCCACCCTGTCAGAAATAGCTGGACATTCTGTCGCAGCCGAAATGTGTCTCACAGGAAGAATTTATGACGCCGAATGGGCAAAGTCGCACGGGTTGGTTAATCACATTGTTAAACCACAATTTTTGATGTCAGAGGCTCTTAAATTTGCTGAGGATATTTCTTCCAATCCTCCGTTAGCTGTAAGAAATACAAAACAACTGCTCAGATCTGGATATCGGGATTGGGTCGATACTGTCTCCGATGAAGATCATTACGGCTCACCCCTTTACGATACTTATGATCAGAAGGAGGCTGTTGAAGCTTTCTTAGAAAAACGCGATCCTATTTATAGAGGGGACTAAGTATAGAAATACCTATCTTTGTTCTTGTTAACGTTCTTGACCTAAAGCACATACGTTCGATGTCCCAAATCTGCCCTCTTTATCATAGAGTGTAATTGTTCCTACGGAAACGCCTGAGTCAGCGCCGTGGTAAAAAGAATCTGTTCCAATCCACATGCCTACTGGGTCACGGTGAAGATATAAACAGACATCTGCGTTAATGTAATTTAGACCATTTGTTCCTGAATTCGCACCCGGATTAGCAAAATCTGCTACTTGAGCCACTTTGACTAATTGGCTTGGCATAACGCCAGAGACTAAATTATGAGTTTCACGTATCCAGAGCCGTTTGAGTGGCAGAAAATTTTCTTTGGTGCTTACCTCTGGCGAAACAGAATGCCATATGGAGTTTGACTGGGGATCATTTTCTGAGGGATATGGCAAATCTTCGCTTGGCGGGTTAATTTCCCATTCAGGAGGAGTCCAAATATTCCCAGGCGGATTTTTTGATCTTCGGAGA
>Ga0066367_1000124_pt1 | contig 13454 bp, 10 predicted proteins | sample Knorr_S7_td_AAIW_FD_77335 | JGI IMG/M metagenome (GOLD analysis project Ga0066367, IMG submission 77335) | Marine microbial communities from Southern Atlantic Ocean transect - Knorr_S7_td_AAIW_ad_750m_LV_A | ecosystem: Environmental > Aquatic > Marine > Oceanic | place: Atlantic Ocean...
AAGGCTGTTATCCTGTCGGGTAGAGAACCAGGAAAACGTATTGTCACCGGGAGGCAAAGCTGGGCACATGTCTGCCGCGGCAGTGTTCACCTGAGGGCCAAGATTGCGAGCAACCCCCCAGCTATTGGGACCTAGTTGCATGGCACCATAAATATCCATACCACCGTAGCCTCCTGAGCGGTTTGAGGTGAAGTACACCATGCCATCTTTGTCCTGGGTGAAATGGAATTCCTCAGTGGAGGTGTTGATATTTGGACCCTGGTTAATCGGATTTGTCCAATTGCCGCTTTCATCTTGCTTTGAGCAGTAAATATCCGAACCACCGAACCCGCCTCCACGCCGAGACGCAAAACACAGGGTATTGCCATCTTGCAGCACCGCTGGACAGTGTTCATCGCCTTCGGTAGTGCTGATTGGGAAGGGTACTAATTTGGGTTCAGCCCAAACGCCATTGTCTTTATGCGTGACAAAAAGGTCGTGGTTATTCAGTGGTGTCGTAGTGGCGAGTCTATCCGAACGGAAGTAGATAGTATTGCCATCAGCAGTAATCCATGGTTCCCGATCGTCGCCCTTGCGTAGGGGGTTGATATCGGTATGAGGCGGTTGATTCACTGGGATACCCATATTAACGGGTGTATTCCAGCTACCACTTTCAGGATTGAAAGTGGCAATGTAAAGATCTTTGGGATCTCCTTCTGCCACCGCCATATCCTGTCGGGCGCTACAATAAACCATCGTGCCGTCGTCGGCGAAAGATAATTCCCCCTCCTCCCACATTGTATTGATGGGTGCGCCGAAGTTATGGACAGCAATATCAACCCAGCTTCGTTCTTGGGAGATTATCTGAGAGGACATCAGGCATAAGGAGAAAAAAACGAGCATACTTTTTAACACCATTGTGAATTTATCTTGGGAAGTCATGCAAAGCTCTCCTGTCACTCGATTCAAATTAGATATACCTTTATGCTAGCCGCGTGAAGTTACTTGGAAAGTCCACCAGCGATCCGCTCGTGGAGCATTGGTCGGTGGAGCAGGATTTCCCGGTCCGCCATGAATTTGCAATTTGGTAACCCGAGCCTGCCAAGCCCGATCCATCGTAGCTGAATCGGTTATACGATTCAGATAGACTGGGTACACAACGCCATCAAGACGCATAACACCGCGCTCATTTTCTCCAACCCGGGCGGCCCAGTATTTCGTGTCGCAAACGGAACAGCTAAGGTACATCTCTCCTTCCGGAGTAGCCATGCAGTTCAGATTAATAGAATGGGGCCGGATGCCATCGTAGATTTGAAGTTGGCACAATTCTACATCATTGGCGAAAGACCAATCGTTAACCTGCCCGTCTGAATCGTCACCGAAGAGAAATCCCCCAGGAGTTCTGTCACAAGGGCAGATGGATGAGTACACTAGGAATCCGATCACACCTGCTGCCAAAACAGAGGCAATTGAACCGCCTAGGATTAGTTTGAGTTTTGAGTTGTCTTGCGTCGCTTGTTCTTCTGTCATGATGTCCCCTTTGCTTTTTCTTCTTAATTTATAACACTGGGTATATTTCTAGTTTTCATTGTTTGAGGGATAGTCGGTAGTCTAACACCATCTCTTCTGTAAGGGTGGTCCCGAATCCGGGTTCATTCGGAGCAATTACGAAACCATTCTCCACTGAGCATGACATGGCTTCAAGAATTTCGGAGTCTTCCGGAAAGCTTTCTGCCATGGTGCAACTGGAGGAAGTTAACGCAATCGGAAATCCCCAGGAACTTCCTCCACGGTGTGGAATTATCTCTAAACCGGCCGCCTCTACCAATTGTGAGATGCGTCTGCCGGCGGTTGTGCCTCCGCACCAGGTAATATCTGGTTGCAGGATCTCCGCAGATCCCAACTGAACAAGTAGGTTAAAACCATGATGGGTGTATTCGTGTTCACCACACGCAATGCGTGTCCAACCATTGCCTTTGCCTCCGATGCGATTAACCAATTCGGCATAGCCGAAAACATCGTCTGGTGAAAGTAATTCTTCCATGAAATATAGGTTGGCTGGTCTTAAATCCTCCGCCAATTGCACGGCCCACTCGACTGTGCCGTCTCGGGAAACACAGTCAGTCATCAGCCGTGCGTCAGGGCCCAGTTCTTGTCGCGCTCCTAGCACGGAATCGACGTAAGCAGTCCTTGCTGCTGCTGTCATTCGTGGCCCCCCGTAGGTTGTAAGTTTGAAATTGCGCACTCCAGCAGCCTGCCCATCGCTTAAGTTGCCGTTGGTCTGGTAGATTTCAAGGCGATCTCGGTCAGCACCGCCTAACAATTTATGTACGGGTAGGCCAGCATATTTGCCAGCGATGTCCCACAAGGCATTGTCCAAAGCACTTAAAGCCATGACGAAAATACCTCGACGGCCATAGAAAACTCCAGAGGTGTACATTTGGTCCCAAAGTTGTTCGACGTTGAGTGGGTTGGTACCGAGCAACAAGTGTTTCAAGTGACCATCTATAATTTCTACAGCAGCACTGCCACCGGCGCCCATTCCGAATCCGGTGACTCCTTGGTCAGTCTTGATTACCGCGATAATGGCCGAGGGTAGTTGTTCGAAGGGGCCGCCGTATTGCCAGCGCCGCGGGTCATCATCAGAGTCAAATGTTGGCGCATTTAACAAACCATCGGAACGTTGGTTTATGTAGATAGGATAGGCCTTAACTTCACGGATGCTTAGCGCAGGTGACTGGGCCAAGAGCAATATGGGAGAAGATATAGCAACTCCTGCGCTAGCCGCGAGGTAAGCTAAACTGCCCGCTTGGCCGAAAAATTGACGTCGGCTCGGCCGCTTGAGATCCTTGTTTTGCTGCATGGGTATTTCCTGCATCAACCGATTATTAAAACTCGCAGAATGGGAGGTGAACTTCAAGTCAGTAAAGATTATCCAAAGGCCTGTGATTCAAAGTGAGTTGGATTCTAGTGTAAAAAGTTGGCGGAGGATCCGGCGCCACTGGATGTACTGTTCTTCCATTGTACCGCTGAGTCCGTGCACTTGCTTGTTTAGTTCCAGAATGGCTGGTGCGATTTCGCGGTTGAAGCCGGAGGCAAGTTCCCGAAACTCCACTTCGTAAATTTTGCTCCAGCGAAACCGGTCATAGCGTTGAATTAGAGTCAAATAGCCCGTCGAAGAGCTGTAGCGTGAAATATCGTAGGCTTCCTGTAAGGCGGCTTCGTTTTGTGTAATCTGGTCGTAGGAATAACGTCGCCATATCACATAGGAGGGTTGCATGTCTTCATAAAGGGCTTGGTAGTATTCATCGACGGTATCGATAAATAAGTAATGACGCACCCGCATGTCCTGGACACGCGCCATCATTGGATCATCTTTAGCAGGGAGGCTAACCAAACTTATTTGGCCACCTGCATTGGTGTAAAGGGTATGCTCAAAAGAGCTCGGTGACAGATCGGCGGCATAGACCATCTGTGATACGAGTCCTATATTCAAGAGTTCTTGCTCGCTGAGTCGAGTTCTCGCTGCGGCAAGATCATTGTTAATTTTATTGTAAAGATCCTGGAAGGGATCGGTGAAAGAATTGGGATCGAATCGATTGCCGGGAGTGTATCGAGTGGATTCCGGGAAGTCTTCGTCTATTGTTACGTCCGCGTATTTTTTGTTCAACCACTCGCGTCCGGCACTGTCTTGTACTTTGATATGGATTTGCAATTCCTGCCCATCGGATCTGAGCACAGCGCCCGACAATAATAAGTCCATAGATGGATCATCTTGTGGCAGTACCCTAACAGCCCCCCACTGATTTGCACTTATTAGGGTATTTCGTAACACGTATGGTAGATACTGGATTTCATTTTCCCGAATTGTGGCAAACTCCAGCCCACCATATCCTGGGGTTGATTCTTCCTCCAGCTTGTTCTCAAACACACGTATACCTATGTCTAGAAGGAATGGTTCTGTCAGTACCTCTGTTGAGTAATCAAGACTGACTGTTCCAACCGGAGGTATAGTTGGTTCTATGGGAGAGGGGGCATCCTGAATGCAAGTGGCTAGAGCAAGGGCTTGAAACCCAAATACGCAACTTTTTAATAACCTTATGATCAAATCTGAATAATTCACTTGTTCAATCCAGTGGGGTTCTCTGGCTACAGACTCGCCCGCGACTGATGGTTTGAATGCAATTGTACTCGTCGGGTGGGGCATCGTACTTGCTGTATGTTTGTCTCAAGTTAAAGGGAATACCGTTATCACTCTGAATACTCGTGACTATCTGTAAAGACGAGCCATTGGCAGCAACGCTAAATTGATGGGTAATGTAGAGTTCTTCGGGAAGCGTTATTTCAAAAATCAGTTGTAGGCGATTCCATCCACAAAATTCTGAACCGTGAGGACTGGAAAAAGTTTGCGTCGGACCAGTTTCCATTCCGCATATCAGGGGAGCTTCGCCCTTTCTTTCGATTCGCACTTGATTGCGATCTTGAATGATTTCCATAGTGGTCTGACGATTAATGTACTCGGCTACTCGAGCCAGATTGACAATACCCGATCTGCCTCGGGATGAACCTAAGTTGATGTTGCCAATGGATACACGGGGACGGGACAGTGGCCTGATTCCAGCAGCTTGCGCTGCTGCCTGTTCTTGGCGCATACGCATTACGCGGTTTAGCTCGTCCTCCCAATTGTCACTACGAGCAAAATCTTTTTCCCAGGAACCGGAAAAATTCAGGCGTACGGGCGTATCCAGGTCAAGCAGGGGGAGGTCATCCTGAGCGTAGGAATTGGCACCAAGACACAGTAGAAAAAGCGTTGTGAAGCCAGCGTGTGCTAGGGGCTTAAATGGGAAGAAAGAAAAAACGTTATGTGTCATTGCTACAGAGTAAGTCATATCTGGTTTTTTAAATCATCTTATTTTTATATGTGGATCTCAGGGATTGCACCCTAAAATCCAGTTTGAATGCTCCAATACCATCCTCTGTTAGTCAATATAGGAATCACACTGAATACCATGCCATCTATTGGACATTCTCGGTAAGGGCTTTTATGCTCCATACGCAGAGAAACTCGCAAAGAAGGAGGTTTTTCCCCAATGATAAATCAAAAGTTCTTTAAATTACTCCTGGTTTTAGTCTCCATATTATTTTTGTCGCTGCCGGCGATGGGCCAAAGGGACTTAAGCGGTGTTGATATTGTAGCTAATCACGTAGCTGGGTCTTTTTACTATTTACAGGGCGCAGGTGGCAATATCGGGTTGTCCATCGGTGAGGATGGTGTGGTCATGATAGATGATCAATTTGCACCATTGACTGATAAAATTCTGGAAGCAATACGCGAACTTAATGATGGCGAGATCCGCTTTGTGATCAACACCCATGTTCATCCGGATCATACTGGGGGCAATGAGAATCTAGGCAATATGGGCATCCTGATCCTGGCCCGAGATGAGGTGCGTGTCCGTCTCAGTGCGAGCCAACCAAAAGAAGCGCTTCCTGTGTTGACTTATAGTGACGCCATTACGATTCATCTTAACGGTGAGGAAGTATATGCCTTTCCGGTGGCACCAGCGCATACTGACGGTGACACCTTTATTCATTTCAGAAATTCTGATGTGATTCATGCCGGTGATGTATTCCGCACTACGGCATTCCCGGTAATCGATACAAATAACGGTGGTACATTGGACGGTACCTTGGAGGCTTTGGGGACTCTTGTTGGCAAGTCAGGTCCTGACACAAAAATAGTGCCTGGGCACGGAGAAGTCTCTTCCCGAACGGAGGTTATGGGATTTCGCGATATGATTCTGGATGTTAAGAGCAAAGTGGCCCCCATGGTGGAAAGAGGTCTGAACTATGAGGAGGTTGCCGCGGCTAATCCCACGTCAGCATATAATGCTAGATATGGGGATCCAGAGAGATTTCTGCGCGCAGTATATTCAGAGCTAGGCGGCATAGAGTAAAGTGTGATGCCCCTGCAATTGCTCAGTGGAAATCCACGGAGAACTGGGTTACGAAATCATGCAGCACTTTGTGATTACAGTGGGTTTTAATGAAACTAGGATGCATATTTTTGCGCCATAATCCTGTGAAAATATCTTGGTTGTTAACTGTAATCTCTATTTCGGCCTTGCCTTATACCTGCGTATTAGCAGCCGATACTGAATCTCAGCAGGAACTTGTAGCGGGTTTCTGGACTTCGACAAGCGAGACAGAAAGACTTGCCACTGAGGCGCAACTCATTGAAGGGGCTCGCGATACTGCCGAGTTATATCATTGGTTTAAAACAGGACCGCATTTTTCTATCGATGTACCGAAAGGGCAGCAAGAAAGTATACGTGTTGCAGGAGATGGAACTCGGTTTCCCTACGTTTACCTGATACCGGAGAGCTACGATCCGGAGCATTCCTATCCAGTCGAATTCATGTTACACGGTGGTGTAAGTCGGCCGGAGTGGGAGCCTGGCGGAAGCTGGTGGCGCCGTGGCTATGAGTCTTTAAAACAAGAAGACCGCATAGTGGTGGTCCCGGCTTCATGGGAACGAGCATTCTGGTGGCATGAAAACCAGGCAGAGAATCTGCCTGCCATTTTGAAAGAGCTGAAACGAACCTATAACGTTGATGAGAATCGTGTCACGCTAAGCGGAGTTTCCGATGGGGGCACGGGTGCCTATTTCTTCGCTTTCAAGCAGCCGACTGAATGGGCAGCCTTTTTCCCTTACATAGGTCATCCAGGGGTATTAAGGAATTCACAGAGCGGGGAAGGGTATCGGCTCTATTTCGAAAACTTAATGACCAAGCCCCTATATATCGTCAACGGTGAAATAGACCGGCTTTACCCAGCTTCTTCGTTACAAGGGTTTATTAAGATCCTAGGAGAGACTGGAGTTGAGCATGTGTTTAAAGCCATCAAAGGTGGAGGTCATGACACGCGATGGTTACCGGGAGAGACCGCATTCATCGAAGAGTTCAAACTAGAACACCCTCGAGATCCCTTACCGGAGCGAATTCGCTGGGTAGCTGACCGTATTGACAAGTTCAATCGTAATTCTTGGATACAGATTGATGGTTTATCGCGCACACCAGGTCTTTTGGATGTGCGTAGGGAAGATAATCTTTTCATGGTAAGCGCGCGCGGTGTTTCTCAGTTCACACTGCTACTGAATCCGGAGGAAGTGGATTTCAGTCAACCTATCCTTGTCAACGTTAACGGAACGACCGTAATGGCGGAAAATGTGAGCGAGAACAAGGAAACCTTATTGAAGTGGGCGCAAAAGGATCTAGATAGAAAAATGTTGTTTACGGCAGAATTGAATGTACAAGTTCCCGACTAGGATCCATCGGCCTTCTTGTTTGCGCGCGCAACCTGTTTTTAGATGCAAGTTTGAGTAATTGTTGCGATCATTAACGTGTTTTCTCATGTAAACATCGAAGGGCTATAGCAAGAAATCTCAATCTCCATGGACATAATTTCTTGAATAGAACAGTCAGCTGAAAATCGATATCATGGACACTGGCTTACTGGTTGTTTTATTTATACCGCTGTTTTTAAGTGAGCACTCAGCATTCGTATTCAAATGTCGGCGTCAAAGGTTCCACGGGGTATAAAAGGTCTAAATCTGATGGTTGAAATAATCATTATGGTTGACTTGTGATAAGTCGATCCCGCAAAGGTGAACTACAGGTCGCTCCAGAGCTTGCGGGCTTTGTGGATGACTTGCTGTTGCCGTGTCTCGGGATCGACAGCGACCGCTTTTGGTCAGGCTTCGAATCAATTATTAACAACTTCACATCGCGCAATAACGAGCTACTATCTATTCGTGATGACCTGCAGTCCCAAATCGATACTTGGCATCGTGAGCGTAAGGATGAAGCTTTCGATGCATCTGCCTATAAGCAATTCCTGAAAGAAATAGGTTATTTATTGGAAGAAGGGGCAGATTTTGCGGTCGAGACGGCCAATGTTGATGAAGAAATTTTCATGCAAGCCGGGCCACAGTTAGTGGTACCAGTTAAGAATGCTCGTTTTGCTCTAAATGCCTCTAATGCTCGCTGGGGGAGTCTGTACGACGCTTTGTATGGTACCGACGTAATTTCGGAAGACGACGGAGCCGAGCGTACTGGTGGTTACAATCCGGTTAGGGGCGAAAAAGTTATAGCTTTCGCTAAAGCGTTTCTCGACGATGCCTGCCCCCTTCAGTCCGGCTCTCATAGTGGTGCGACTAGTTATAGCATCAAGGAAGGAGCTCTCTGCATATCGATAGGTGACGAAGTAACCAGACTGATTGATAGCGCCCAATTTCGTGGTTACCAGGGTGATCCGGCTTCACCTTCCACTGTTCTCCTTGCAAACAACAAACTGCATATAGAAATTCAGATTGATCGGCATTCCGATGTTGGAAAGAATGATGCTTCAGGTGTAAAGGACATTGTGATGGAGGCCGCCATTACCACTATTCAAGATTGCGAAGACTCTGTCGCCGCCGTTGATGCTAAAGACAAGGTAGAAATCTATCGTAATTGGCTAGGTTTGATAGTGGGTGACCTTCAAGAAACTTTTATGAAAGGCGGGCAGGAGTTGACTCGCATCCTAAATCAGAACAGGGAGTACATAGCTCCGGATGGGCGGCTATTTCAATTGCACGGACGCAGTCTGTTGCTGGTTCGCAATGTTGGCCATTTGATGCGTAACAGTGCAATTCTCGATTGCAGCGGAGAAGAAATCTATGAAGGCATTATGGACGCTGTTATTACTGGTGCTATCGGAGCAATTGATGTCAATCAAAAAAACCTTTTGCGTAACTCCCGCACAGGCAGTATATACATTGTCAAACCGAAAATGCACGGTCCGGCTGAAGTAGCGTTTACCTGCGAGTTATTCGAACATGTGGAAGATTTATTGGGGCTTTCAAGGAATGCGCTAAAGGTTGGCATCATGGACGAAGAACGCCGTACTAGTATTAACCTTAAAGAATGTATTCGAGCTGCAAAAGAACGCGTAGCTTTCATCAATACAGGGTTCCTCGACCGTACTGGAGACGAAATACACACTAGCATGGAAGTCGGGCCTATGATTCCTAAGACCCGAATGAAAGGTTCAACTTGGATTAATGCCTATGAAGACAATAATGTAGATATTGGACTGGCTTGTGGCTTAAAGGGCAAGGCGCAGATCGGAAAAGGTATGTGGGCGATGCCGGATATGATGGCCGCAATGCTAGAACAGAAAATAATTCATCCGCAGGCAGGAGCCAACACGGCCTGGGTACCATCGCCGACCGCCGCTGTACTGCATGCGCTGCATTACCATAAAGTGAAAGTATCAGCACGGCAACAGGAACTTTTATCCCGGGCTCCAGCTAGCGTCGACGACATTCTCAAGATTCCAGTGTTGGACGATGCTGCCAGTCTATCAGCGGAAGAGATACAACAGGAGCTAGACAATAATGCCCAAGGTATTCTTGGCTATGTGGTGCGCTGGATTGATCAAGGGATCGGTTGTTCCAAGGTTCCGGATATTCATGACATCGGGTTGATGGAAGATCGCGCCACGTTACGTATTTCCAGTCAACACATTGCTAATTGGTTACACCACGGTATTTGTGATGAGAACGAGGTGAACGAAACCTTGCGGCGAATGGCCGCAGTCGTTGATGAGCAGAATGAACACGACCCGGCTTACCAACCTATGGCTGCAGATTTCGAGGGTTCGATATCTTTTAAGGCAGCCAGGGAACTGGTGTTCGAAGGAAGGCTGCAGCCTAGCGGTTATACGGAACCAATACTGCATGCCCGTAGGTTGATGAAAAAAGATGGATGAAGGATTTAAGCAGATTTAGAGGCGATTTGTAAAAAGAAGTTAACTTTATAAATAACTCATATTAGGATCAAAAAAAGCCGAGGTATTGGCTCGGCTTTTTCATTAATCAACTAGCGGCCGCTTTCATCCTCGGCCATCTGCTCCAGTTTTCGAGCGCCTGCTAAAATACCCACCATACCGTAATTGCCTTCATGGCAGGCGTACTCGTATATGGATTCGTCGATTCTCGACAGTGGATACTCGCCATAGAAATTCGAAGTGAATACGGAAGTGTCATCGACCCGGAAACCATAAACAAGTTTATTTTCACCAGTTCGTCGAAACGTTTCAGTCAAAATAAGGTTGTCAGCAGGAAATCCCCTTAGCGTATGCCAGTCGTTAAAGTACTTGGTTTCTACAACCAGTGTGTCCTCTTCCCAGTGTCCGATAGAGTCGCCCATCCATTTCTCATGGGTTTCTGTAGCTGGGTTGCGCTGATCGGTGATTTTAACGATGCGGGCGTCGTGTACCATTTCAGCGACAATAACCACATGCCCCGGAGACTGAACAAACTGCAAGTGACTGTTATAAATAACGGGCATCATGATAGGACCGGCTAGAGGCCCAAACCCAACTAGACATCGTTCCGGTAAGCCCCGCCCTTCGGGTCCATCGTTACGGTTAGGTAAGCCAGCGCGACGAGCACGAACACTGTCCATCACCCCGGGTTGTAATTGAGGCATTCTTCCGTTGGCCGGATCGATGATGGCCGAAGTACGCATCTCTCCGTCGATAGTAGGGATAAATTGTGCATCATCGCGCCAGAACAGATCGTAGTTGCCAATTGGTGGTAAGGATTCTGCCAGTTCTGGAGCGGGGCGATCGGCATCCAGCGGTTCATTGTCCGCGTCAAACCGCTGCTGTTCTGCACGCTCTATATCCCGAGCTTCTTCATCGGTATAGAAACGCTTTTCACCTAAGCCTCTTGGCCTTTCGAACGGCATTATAGACGTGTGTTTCCAGACAGACTGAAAATTAGGCACGCCCCATTCGGTGTATGGAACCTGATAATCCTGCCCCACAGCTTTAAAGGCGAAAAATGATAGGCCAAGTAACAAGATAATTTTGACATTCATGATGTTAACTCTTTGTTGAATTTGGTCACTAACGATTATTTGGATCTGACATTCTCGCTAGTTGTTGAGTTTTCTAGCTTTTCTTCTTCCCAACAGCCTATCATTCCCTCCACTCAAGTCAATCTCCTGGCCCGTCACAGCGAGTAAGAAGGCTCCTAAGCACGTAATTTTGATAGGACCTAGAAATGCAACAAATTGTGATAAGTAGACACCATCCAGAAGTTTGTTGAATATCCGAGTCATTATTTGTCATTATAGGCGGCCCTAACCAACAATAAGATATTTTCTAGAGGCAGTAATTATGCGCAATCCAATACGACTCCTAGCCTTAATCGCGGCTCTTGTATTCAGTGGGCAGCTGTTAGCCCAACAAGGCAATGCGCGCGGTACTATCGGCGAAAGCCCTTATAATGTCGTCAGAGGCTGGGCTAAGCCCTTTCAGGACCGCGGTTTCAGCTTTGGTGGAAATTCTGGCGTCTGGGCAGAATCCCCAGAACGCATCATAATCGCGCAACGTGGCGAGACTGTATTACCTTATCCGATTCCCAACGATTTTCCTGGCTATGCCGGTTCACTCGGGATAAATGTATTGCGCGAAACCAGTCGGCGTACTTGGCAAAATTGTCTGTATACCGTGAACGGTAGTGGAGAAGTGCAGGAGATTTGGAGTCACCTCGATTACTTATGTGAGGGTTCCGAAGGTCCGGGACCGCATCGAGTTCGAATTAGTCCATATGATCCTGAGCGCAGGATTTGGTTGGTCAATGAAACTTTTCACCAAATTTATGTATTTTCCAACGATGGCGATGAACTGCTCGCTACATATGGAGAGAAGGGAGTATTGGGTGATGATGAAACTCACTTTGGGCGCCCGCAAGATGTTGCTTTTCTTCCCGACGGTAGAATCCTGATAGCGGATGGTTTGGATAACCACCGAGTGATGATCATGGATAGAGGGATGAACTACCTTGGTGAATTTGGTGGTTACGGAGACGGTCCGGGACAGTTTAATACCATCCACGCGATTGGTATTGGCCCCGAGGGAAGAATCTTCGTATTGGATAGGGCTGGTGGAGAAGTGAATCTCTTTCGTACAACCGATGACCCAGCGGTTATCGAGTTCGAGCAATCCATAGGAGCTCCTCTGACACTTCCATTGGATATCATCGTAAACGAAAATGATTTCTGGATTACTGACCTAGGCCCATTGCGATTTATCAATTTCGATTTTGAAGGGAATATCAAATACACCTGGCTTGTACCACGAGAGCTTCCTGACGGTTATCTTGAAGTGCATACCTTTAGTGTTGATGCTGATGGCAATCTTTATGGGGGTGATAACCAGTATGGTCGCACACAAAAATTCGTTCCCAAGCCAGGGGCGGATTCTGAGTTATTGATCGAATCACCCTGGGTTGCGCGCTAAATAATCAAGGAATTTGCAATGAAAAAAGTAACAAAAAATTTGATTTTGATGGTCAGCAGCATTTTGTTGCTATCCCTCACAATGAGTGCCAGTGCCCAACGGCTCAATAAACTTATTGAATTGTTTGAAAATGATCAGCCTGCATTTGGGGTTCTGTCTTTTGACTATTCGCTGAATAACGCTAGAGCGATGGCAAGTTCAGGTCTTGATTTTCTTTTTATCGACATGGAGCATGCGCCTTTCGACATTGAACGACTCCGACTATTTTTACTTGGCATGACTGATAAGAGATCCATAAATGAAAAGGGTAATTTGCAACCGAATGTCGTTCCTCTAGTGCGTATTCCAGCAGCGGGTGGTGCTGAAGAGTTAATCGCACAAGCCAAACAGGTACTGGATGTTGGGGTATTTGGCATTTTTTTTCCAGCTGTTCACACGAGAGAGCAAGCCGAATTAGCGGTGCGTGCTACCCGTTATCCGCAATACAATGACGCACCGGATTACGAACCAGCAGGTCTGCGGGGTCGAAACCCCTCTAATGCTATGTGGTACTGGGGGGTGCGCGACTACCATGCCAGGGCTGATGTATGGCCGCTGGATCCGCAGGGTGAACTGTTGGCAATGATGTTCATCGAATCCCGGGCAGGAGTGGAAAATATTGAAGAAATCATTACCGTTCCTGGGCTCGGTGGTATCTTCATAGGGCCCTCGGACTTAAGCACTTCTATGGGCTATACCAGCCCTGCAGCACCGGAAGTGGAACAAGCAATTCAGACCGTGTTAAGTGCCTGTCTGGAACACGACGTACCGTGCGCTATAACAACAGGTCAGGGGTCAGTGGAACAACGTATAGATCAGGGTTTTAGGTTCGTAACAGTTGGCGCTGATGGGGGCCTCAATACCGGGGCAAGTAATGCTCTTAGACTTGGACGGGAAGCGGCGGGTCGTTAATCGGGGGTTTTCTTTTTTCAACTGAGCTAAAAGAATATTCCTGACTCGCTTGTAACCTCTATAGAGGGGCGTTCTGGCTTGGTAGACGCATTTTCTGCAACAGATTCCGGGGGTAGATGTCCAGTATACATTCTCTGCCCTCGCCTTCGGGTAAGTAGTCCCGCAGCCTG
>Ga0066367_1000132_pt1 | contig 13150 bp, 10 predicted proteins | sample Knorr_S7_td_AAIW_FD_77335 | JGI IMG/M metagenome (GOLD analysis project Ga0066367, IMG submission 77335) | Marine microbial communities from Southern Atlantic Ocean transect - Knorr_S7_td_AAIW_ad_750m_LV_A | ecosystem: Environmental > Aquatic > Marine > Oceanic | place: Atlantic Ocean...
GCGTCCCAAAAAGGCTTGCTCAACTCATCGGGAACCGGGATTATCTTGGGCATTTTCCCTCCTGATTATTCGTTGAATGTTAAGACAGAACCCTGGTCTAGTCCAATGGAGCCCCGCGTGTGGACTTCATTGGGTGATTGCTGAATCTTGCCTTGCCGCAGAACGACAGGATAACGGTCGAGGCTACCCCAGTTTCTCTATGGGTGCGAAGCTGAGGAGGAGGCGTTTTTGCCCTACGCCCGCTTCGAATTCTATGGTTACCTCGGTGTCGGATGCTGTTACGTCTACCCCGGTTACAACCCCCTCGCCGAAGGCGTTGTGCCGAACTGAGTCGCCTACCTCTAGGGTGGGGCGGGACGTGGCGGGCTGGCGGCGGTTGATCACTGGGGTGGGGGCCTGCCACTCGGACCATCCTTTCCGGTCCTTCCGGAAACGAAAGGATTGGCGCTCGCCGGGTTTGTCCGCAAATCCCTTCCCAGTGGGCCCGCCGTTGGATGCGCTGACGCCGCCGCCTGATGTGATCAACTCGGCGGGGATATCGCGAAGGAACCGCGAGGCGTGGCCGACCTGGGAGCTTCCAAACACGGTCCGGTGGAAAGCGCGGGTCAGGTAGAGGCGTTTCTCGGCGCGGGTCATTCCCACGTAGCAGAGCCGCCGTTCCTCCTCAAGCTGGTCCTCGGAGTCGATGGACCGACTGTGAGGCAGCAAGCCCTCCTCCATGCCCACGATGAACACGACTGGAAACTCCAATCCCTTGGCCTGGTGCAGAGTGATCAAGGTGATTGAATCTTCGGCGTCCTCGTAGCTGTCAACGTCGGCCACGAGCGACAGGCGTTCCAGCAGCGTGGCCAGGCCGTCGGGAGGCGTCTCGGCGTTGAACTCCTGGGCGGTGTTGCGTAGTTCTAGGACGTTCTCCCAGCGTTCCTGGGGACGGTCGTCATCGTTCTGGATGTAGCTGCGGAAGCCGGTGTCCTCTACGACGCGGTCGACCAGGTCCACCACCGGCACCTGCTTGCTGAACTCGATCAGCTTCTCCATCATCACGGCGAAGTCGGCGATTGACGTGGCGGCCCGTTTCGTGATGTCGACAGGACAGGTCTCGTCGGCCAGCCGGGCGGCGGCGACCTCCTGCATGGCCGAGAACATGGGCAGGTCCTTGCTGCGGGCCCAATCGGCCATCTGCTGCATCGACTTGGCCCCGATGCCTCTGGGAGGCACGTTGATCACCCGCCCCACATTCACATCGTCGTGGGGGTTGTGGACCATGTGCAGATAGGCCATCAGGTCTTTGACCTCGCGGCGCTTATAGAAACGGATGCCGCCCACCAGCCGGTACTTGGTGCCTCGGTGCAAGCAGGCCTCCTCCAGGGCTCGGGACTGGGCGTTGATCCGGTACATGACGGCGCAGTCGCCCGGCTTGAAACCGTTCTCACGGACCAGCCGTTCCGACTCGGAGATCACGAAGGACGCTTCCTCGCCTTCGTCATAGGCCTCGCGCACCTCAACCAAGTCCCCCTTGTCGTTGTCGGTGAACAGATCATTCTGGATGCGCCGGCCGTTGATGGAGATCATATTCTTGGCGGCTTCCAGGATCGTCGATGTCGAGCGGTAGTTCTGGTCCAAGGTGATGGTCTTGGACTTGGGGTAGTCCTGCTGGAAGCTGAGGATGTTACGGATGTCGGCGCTGCGCCAGGAATAGATCGACTGGTCAGGATCGCCCACCACGCAGATATTCTGGTGCGACTCAGCCAGGAACCGGGCCAGTTGGTACTGGGCGATGTTGGTGTCTTGAAACTCGTCCACCATGATGTACTGGTAGCGGTCTTGGTACTTCTTCCGTACCTCCGGGAACTCCCGTAGAAGCTGTACCGACTTCATAATCAGGTCATCGAAGTCCAGGGCGTTGTTGCGGGTTAAGATCTCCTCGTAGTGGTGGTAGATCCGGGCGCAGGTCTCCTCGAAATAGTTGTCGGGGTCAGCGTTCTTGGTCATGGCCCGGGAGTCCCACAGCTGGTTCTTGGCCTTGGAGATGGTGCTGAGTACGGCGCGGGGAGGGACCCGCTTGGGATCGATGTCTGCCAGCTCCATGGACTGCTTGATGATGGTGCCCTGGTCGTCGGCGTCGTAGATCGAGTAATTAGGATCCAAGCCCAGGTGTTGGCCGTCGATGCGCAGCAGCTTGGCACAGAATGAGTGGAACGTGCCCACGGTCAGGGCATCGCTGCGGTAGCCTACCAACCTGTCCAGCCGTTCCCGCATCTCCTTGGCGGCCTTGTTGGTGAAAGTCATGGCAAGGATATTGAACGGGCTGATCTCGTACTCGCGGACCAGGTAAGCGATACGGTGGGTGATGACCCGGGTTTTGCCGCTGCCGGGCCCGGCAACAATCAGCAGAGGGCCGTCGACAGTCTCGACAGCGTCCTTCTGCGCGGGGTTAAGTCCTTCCAGTAATCCTGAGCCTGTAGTCATGGGGCGATTATAACATGACATAAGGCGCAATTAGCCTCAAAAACGGGCAATTTCAGGGCAGCCATGCTTGGCCATAGCGGGACTGCCGATGCACGATATAACCTGGGAGTAATTGAAGTAATCGGGTGAATCAATCAATATCTTATTATCGATAAGGAACACAACGGAACTTAAGAAGCGGACTGCGGAAAGTCGGCCGGAGTAAATCGGCGTGATCTGCTCGGTATGCCAACAGGACAACGATGCTGGAACCTTTCTCTGCAGTAGATGCGGCGTCGGTTTAGACCGCCGCATGCCCCCGCAATTGGTATTGGAATCATTCTTCACGAGAGAGATAGTCTGGGGAATCACAGTGGGCAACCTCATCTTGCCGCTGATGGTGCTGGCAGGCGGGTTCTGGGGGGCCTTTGTAATCTGGGATTTTTTCGGTTATTCCAACTATTGGAGTATCGTGGGGTTCGCTCTACTTGGTCCGGGCACGACCTTCACATTGTCTCTGCTGCCAATCTTCCAGAGAGTTCAGTCGTTTTTGCTCGGACTAGGAATATTAATGATGTTTGGCTTGATCGTGGTCGCCATAGCCGGACTGGGTCTGGCGCTCTATCTCTTCAGTCAGTCGCACGGATAATTGATTCCAGCGCCGTTCAACAAAGTATCACCGCGTCACATATGACGCTCTAGAAAGACGGTGATATAATTCTTCCCGCTTGGATTGCAGCAGTCCCGTCGAGCCTGGTCGGCCTTAAAAAGGCGCTTCAACCCTCCCTGACTACGACCCGCCTGACCAACAATCCCTTTTGAAATTGATCTCTGCCTACTCTGATGATTCGTAAGGAGGCAGCAGGCAGATAGGACGAATAGAGCCATGCAAAGATTCACGCCCCAGAACCTGAGAACTCCCGGCCCCACGCCCATACCTGACGACATCGCCGAGGCGATGACCAACCCGATGATCAACCATCGGGGGCCGGAATTCGACGAGCTGATCCACAAAGCCACCAATCAGTTGAAGCAGGTGTTCATGACCAAGAATGACCTGTATATCCTGACTGCGTCCGGCACCGGCTCTTTGGAGGCGGCCATCGTCAACACCCTATCGCCCGGGGACCGGGTCATCGCCGCCACCGCAGGAGCGTTCGGAGACCGGTTCGTGGACATGGTCGAGGCGTACGGCGCCGACGTTAAGCGCATGGATTGGGAATGGGGCGGCCCCATCGACCCCAATGACATCAGGAAGGCCCTGCAGGCTGAGCCGAATATCAAAGCGGTGTTGGTAACCCACAACGAAACTTCCACGGGCGTGACCCATCCGGTGGAAGAGATCGCCAAAGTAGTCAAAGGCGAGTTCGACAAATTGCTGCTGGTCGACGCCGTATCCAGCCTTGGTTGCATCCCCCTCCCCGTAGACGCCTGGGACTGCGACATGGTTGGCACGGCCTCCCAAAAAGGGTTCATGATCCCGCCAGGGCTGTCTTTCATCAGCGTCAGCGAACGCGCCTGGGAAGCCCAGCAGACCGCCAAGATGCCCCGTTTCTACTTCGACCTGGCGATGGCCAAAACCTATCTGGCAACGGGGCAAACTCCGTTCACGCCCAACCTCACAGCGATGTACGGGCTCAGCCAGGCGCTGGACGTCTTGCTAGAGGAAGGGATGGAGAACGTGTTCGGACGCCATGCCACAATCGCTCAGATGACCCGTGACGGCGTCCGTGAATTGGGCCTGGAACTGTTGGTCGCCGACGAGGCGTATGCATCGAATACAGTGACAGCTATTAAGATGCCCGACGGCGTGGACCAAAAAACTTTTATGGGGAAGATGCGGACCGAGCAGAACGTAGTTTTGGCCGGCGGACAGGGCAAGATGAGCGCCGACATATTCCGGATCGGCCATCTGGGCGCCGTGGACAAAGCAGACATCACCGAGGTCATGGACGCACTGAAAATCGTCTTGCCGGAAGTTGGCTTCAACCCGTAGGTGTCAGGCGGTCCCCGGCGGACACAATTACCCTCCGAAATGGGACTCATCCCATAGGAATAAGTCCGCGCCGGTGGGATAATTCAATCAATCACAAATCTTCGACGGAGCAACATTCAGGTTTCTCCGGCGTTACCTTTCCCGGTTAGTCTTGGGAGGCGTGAACATGGCTATCTCTCAGCTTGAACAGGCTATGGCTACCCTCAGGCTAAGTCTTGCCGAGATGCGCAACAAAGAAGACCAGATGGACGCCCTCGTCAATCAGTTCCAGACCCAACTGCGCCGCCTGCCTCGCCAGGTAGTCTACGGCCAGACATCCTTGGAAATGTCATTGACCGCCATGGGCGAGATCGAAGAACGCCTGGATGACGCCGTAGCCAACCGACGAAGACTTCTGGCTATCAAAGACACCGCTACCCAGGAACTCGAAGCCCTGCAGTTGTTGAAGCGGGTGGACGAAGCACGGTCCAAACTGGCTGACCTGAAGAAAGGCATTCCTGCTGACGAGAACGTGCAGGTAGAGATCAGGCAGTTGGAAAGCTTCATCGCAGCCAACAGCCGCCAGGCGGAGCAGGCCATCACCGAGCGATTTAGGGAGCGGACCAACGGCGATTGGGCCTTGAGCTAGTCTTTTCTAAAGCTCAGCGATTAAAGCTCTCCGGCCAGACGGTTGATCACCAGGCCGGTGGGAAGTTTCGGGTAGAAGAATGTGGACTTTCGGGGCAGCCGCTGCCCGCCGCCCACAATCCTCTCGAAGGCGTTCAGCGGGAAGGGTTTCAGCAAGAACACCAACTGCAGATCGCCTCTCTTGGCCTGATCGACGGCCGCCTCGTGGTCGTGCATGAAATCCAGGTGATCGAGGGTGGCGTCGCCCAGTTCCGGCCGCAGCACCTGTTCCTCAAGGACCCAAGCTTCAGACACCGCCAACGACCCCCAATCGGGTTTGACTGCCGAGTCCTTCAGCGTCAGCATTTTGGCGCCGCCGTTATCCACCGAAGCCAGGACTCGCCGTTTCGCGCCCAGCCGGTCCACCTGTTCGATCAGAGAGTCGGAACTGCCGGAGATGGCTTCCACGTCGAACAACTCATCCAGCTTGGCTTTGATGTTGGCCAGTTTGTCCGCAGGCACTCCGTTAAGCGTGCGGTGATAGCCCAGAACCACCAGACCAGGGTCGTCGAAGGAGATCAGGTTCATCATCACGAAATTGTGGGCCAGATTGGCCGCCTTGGCGCGCGGGTCCTCAGCGTGGCGGTCCAGTTGATACTGCCTGGCCGCTTCGTACCGGTGGTGGCCGTCCGCCAAGTAGATGGGCCGGATGGAGAAAAACTCACTGATCTGACTCTGCACACCGGAGTCGGAGACCCGCCACAGGGCGGTGGCGCTGCCCGAGTCGTCTGTCGAGTCAAATTCCGGCGTGCCCTGCATCACCTGCTGGTACAACCGATCCAGCTCGCCTTCGGCATCGCGGTAGATCGACATGATGGGGCTGATGTTGGCCGAAAGCGACTCCATCAGCCAGACCCGGTCCTGGATGGCCGGCGCCTGGGTGAACTCGTGGGGCAAAACCTGGCGAGTGGAGTAGTCCTCCAGGCCCACCGATGCGATGAGCCCGACCCGGACCATGTTCTTTCCGCCCATGGGAAAGCTGTGGCGCATCACGTAATAGCTGGGCTCAGCGTCCTGGCGCAGCACTCCATCCTGTCTCCAGCGGTCGAAAAGACCGGAGGTCGACTTGTACTGTTCCTTGGCGGAGGTAGTCCAGTCCAGTCCCTCGCCTGCTTCCAGGTGGATGACGTTGTATTCGTTCTGGCGTTTGAGCGCCTCTTGGGTAGCTTCGTCGATCATGTCGTAGGGTGGGCATAGCACCGAGGCCATGTCTCCCACCGTTTCCAGGTTGTACCGCCATCCTCTGAAGGGACTTACCACTGCCATTCCAACACCTGCGTGCGTTATTTTCGATCGTGTACGACTCTCGATTATAGGTCAACCTCCACAGCCAGTCCACAGCCGGACCGAAGAGGTAGAGGGGCGAAGGGGCGCGGTGTTCTTATGATATACTCGGTGCTTGTTCAGGCACGGATAAGAAATCGAGATTACTCAAAAAGAAGGTAGCTCATGGCCGGCCCAATCACCCACGTAGATGGCGGAACCATAACCACCGCCCGAGGCTTTCAGGCTGGGGGAACTTACGTGGGCATCAAAACCTTCTCCGAAGACAAGATGGACATGGGGTTGCTCTTGTCCGATACCCCATGCTCGGTGGCTGGTGTGTTCACGAAGAGCAGCCTGGTATCGCCTTCGGTGACCGTGAACCGCGAGACCCTCACGGCGGGCGGCCCGGTTAGAGGGCTGGTGGTCAATTCGGGCATCGCCAATGCCGGCGTGGGCGAGCAAGGTTACGTTGACGCCAAGGAGATGGCTGCCGTAGCGGCCACGGGACTGGGCGTGAAGCCCGAAGAAGTCTTGGTATTCAGCACCGGGGTTATCGGTGTTGAACTGCCCATGACATTGATTCATAAAGGCGTCGGAGAGATAGAACTTAAGGATGACGGCGGCAACGCGCTGGCACGGGCCATGATGACCACTGATACCAGGACCAAAGAGGCCGCTGTTTCGGTCGACGTTGGCGGGGCCGACGTCAACATCTGCGGCGTGGCCAAAGGGTCCGGGATGATTCACCCGAATATGGCGACCATGCTCTGCTTCGTGGCCACCGACGCCGCGGTGGAGCAGGATTTCCTGCGCTCCATACTGCCGGACATCGCCGAGAGCACTCTGAACATGCTGGATATCGACGGAGACACCAGCACCAACGACAGTCTGGTTGTCCTGGCCAATGGGGCCGCGGGAAACGCTTCCATCACCGCCGGCAGCACCGACGCGGACACGTTCAGAGACGCACTGAAAGAAGTCTTGGTCCAGTTGACCCGTCAGTTGGCCCAGGACGGAGAGGGCGCAACTACCCTGATCGTCGCCGAAGTGCAAGGCGCGCGAAATATAGCGGACGCCCGGATGATTGCCAAGACAATCACTTCGTCTCTCTTGGTAAAATCGGCGGTCTACGGAGCCGACCCCAACTGGGGCCGGCTGATCATGGCCTTGGGCCGCAGTGGGGCCGAGATGGTCGAGTCGAAGATAGACCTTTATATCAACGGCGTCTGCATCATGGAATCGGGCCGGCCCGTGCCCTTCCACCGGGACGCCGTGGTGGCTCTGATGCGTGGCGACGAAGTCACCTTCGGGGTCAACTTAAATCTTTCGGATGGTCAGGCCACCGCTTGGGGCTGCGATCTCACCGAAGAATACGTGGTCATCAACAGTGCCTACACTACCTAAACAGGCCGTTATCACAGCTATCGGCTTTAGCCCCTGCGCCCGTACACGTTTGCGTCCGATTTCCCGCTAAACATTCGGGCGTGGGACGGCCGCACGATATGACAGGGCCAGCGGCGGTCTGATTGCTTTTCCGGCGGCTTTTATGCTCCCCACTTCGGCAGCCGATTCCACACCCATTCGATCCTATCTTGATTTGAGTTTTTCGTTTGGAGGAAGAATTGGCGGGCCAACCGACTCCTAATCAACCACCAGGCCATCCAATAGTGGTAAAGATCGGTGGCAGCACCCTGGGTAGTCACGACACCAGCCTCAAGGACCTGGTCCGGTTGCAACAAGAGGGCCGGGAGGTGGTGGTAGTCCACGGCGGCGGCAACGTGATTTCCCAATGGATGCAGCGCCAAGGACTTGCGCCCAGATTCGTTGGCGGCCTGCGGGTTACCGACGCTCCCAGTCTCGAGATCGTCGTGGCTGTGCTCACTGGGCTGATCAACAAGGAACTGGTCTCCTTGATGCACGAGTTCGGAGGACGGTCGGTAGGCTTGAGCGGCATCGACGGCAGCATGGTGGAAGCCAAGATCGGCGATCCCGAATTGGGGTTCGTCGGGGAGGTAACCACCGTGAACGTTGAGCTGATCAGGTCTGTACTGGACAGCGGGTACATCCCCGTGATCGCTCCCCTCGGCGTTCACGTGCGAGACGGGTCTGAGAACGCCGGAAGCCCGCTTAACATCAACGGCGATACGGTTGCCGGAGAACTGGCCTATGCCCTTGAGGCCGAGCAACTCGTATTCCTGACTGATGTGGCTGGGGTGATGGACGGCGGCGGCCGGGTGATCCGGAGGCTGGACCGGCGCCGGGCCGATATCCTCTCCAACTCCGGGGTCATTCAAGGAGGCATGATTCCCAAGCTGTCGGCCTGTCTGCGCGCTTTGGAGCGGTCCCCAGTGGCCAATATCATCGACGGGCGACAACCCGACGCGTTGCTCGAATGCGTGCGGGGAAATTCCACAGGCACCACCATCGTTGAAGACTTCAGAAGCGCCCGCAGACGTGAAAATACCGGTGAGGCGTAATCTCAGTAGTTCATGAGTTTTGATCTGACAAACGACTCCGATGAACCAGAGGGCCCGAACCTACCGGGGATATCAGAAGTTGTCCTGCAGCGGGTCCGGAAAGGGTGCATCATCGCCGTGGGCCTGCTCTTCACCTTCCTGATATTGTGGTGGTTGCGGACGGTCTACACCGACCTTTTGTGGTACGGCGAGTTGGGTTACCGCGACGTTTTCACCAAGATACTGGTGATGAAGCTTTGGCTTTTTATCGGTGGGACATTGGTGACGGCGGCCGCCCTCATCGTCAACTTCTACTACACCTTCCGGTTCTCCAGAGGACCCTCCACCCTCCCAGTGACTGACGAGACCATGCGGCTCTTGCGCGCGCTCTTGGTGGCGGCGGTGGTCATCACTGCCCTGACGGCCGCGCCCGTGTTCGGCTCGGCCGCGGCGGGGCGTTGGGAAGTCTTTCTTCTTTTCCTGAACAAAGTGTCCTTCGGCGTGCCCGACGCCGAATTCGGTCAGGACCTTTCGTTCTTCATCGTTACCCTCCGGATGCTCAATTTTATCCAGAGCTGGATCATGGGCATCCTGATCACGTCCGTGGTCATGTCGCTCTTGTTGTATGCGGGTATCTACGGACTACGGGGACTGAACTTCTTCCTGGCGCCGCGGATGTTGAAACACATAGGGATATTGGGCGGTCTCTTAATGGTTAGCATCGCCGCGGGTCACGTTCTGGCCATCTACGAGCTGGTTGTTTCGCCGGGAGGCTTGGTTGCCGGGGCGGGCTATACCGACATCCACGCCCGGATACCGGTGCTCTGGCTGATGACCTCCATCGCGGCTCTAGGCGCAGGAGCTTTCTTCGTCAGCAATTATTTCGGTGGTCTCCGTCTGATGGTTGGCTCATTCAGCCTCTGGATCATCATGGCCCTATTGGCCAATCTGGCCTTTCCGGCTCTGTTCCAACGCTTCCAGGTGGACCCCAACGAGTTTGAACGGGAGCAGGTCTACATCGAACGTAATATCGAGTCCACCCGGGTCGCCTACCAGTTGGACCAGGTAGAGGAAGTTGCTCTCCCGGCGGTCCGCGACATCGATGCCAACGTTGTGGCCAACAACCTGCCGGTGATCGAAAACATCCGGCTGTGGGACGTGGAACCGCTACAAGACGCCTACAACCAACTCCAGTTCATGGAGCTGTATTACAACTTCTTGAACATGGACTCAGACCGTTACGTATTGGACGGACGGCTGCGGCAAGTGCTGCTGGCGGCAAGGGAATTGGATCCGGACAATCTGCCCGCCGACGCCCGAAACTGGGTGAACCGCCGACTTCAGTACACCCACGGTTACGGCGTGGCCATGAGCCCGGCCACCGGATTTACTCCCGAAGAGGGACGACCCGAATTCTTCATTCAGGACATCCCCATCCGGGGAGAGATTCCCATCCGGCAACCCGAGTTGTACTACAGCGAGTCCCCAGCGCCCTTCGCCATCGTGAACAGCACGGCCCCGGAGGTCGACCCATCGGGAAGCCAACTGCACTACGACGGCCCCGGAGGAGTGAATCTGGACTCGACCTTCCGCCGTCTGGCCTATGCCTGGCAATTCGCGGACATCAACATCCTGCTCAGCGACCAGATATCGTCCGGTACCCGCATCCAATACCGGCGGCAGATCAGCGAGCGGGTGCACGCGTTGGCACCCTTCCTGACCATGGATGATGACCCGTATCCGGTTGTGGATAAGGCGGGCAAGCTGTGGTGGCTGCAAGACGCATTCACAACCACCGATCGTTACCCGTATTCAACCCTGACAGAAGACGGATTCAATTACATCCGCAACAGCGTCAAGGCGGTGGTGAACGCCTTCAGTGGCGAGGTGTTCATCTATGTCATGGACCCCACAGACTCTCTGCTACAGATGTATCGCCGCGCCTTCCCGGATCTGTTCTTGGACTTCGACCGGATGCCCGCCGACTTGCAAGCCCACATCCGATATCCCAACGGAATCTTTTCAGCCCAGGCCGATATGTACCTGCGCTACCACATCACAGACGCCCAGGCCTTCTTCAACCAGGCAGAGCAATGGGCGATTCCCCAGGACACCCGGTTCGGCAAGCGGGGGGTGGAGGTCCATCCCTCGTACCTGATATTGCAGATGCCTGGTGGTGACAGCGAAGAGTTCGTGTTGATGTTGCCCTTCAGCCCAGCTGGCGAGAAAAAGAACCTGGTCGGTTGGCTGACGGCCCGGAACGACGGAGTGCACTACGGCAAACTCAACGCCTTCAGCGTGCCCAGCGACCCACAGGTTGACGGGCCTGCCCAGGTGGAAGCCCGCATCGAAAATGACCAGACTATCTCTCAGCAATTCACACTGTGGGACGGGCCCGGCTCGCAGGTGGTCCGAGGCCAGCTACTAGTCATACCGGTAGGCGATGCGATAATCTATGTGGAGCCTTTATATCTCCAGTCGGAAGTGCTGGCATTTCCGGAGCTCAAGAAGGTGATCCTGGCCGACGGCAGCAACGTCGTAATGGCGGACAGCGTCGGCGAAGGACTGGCCATGTTGCTGGAGGGCAAGGCACCTCTTGTTGATACGTCACTGGGAGGAGCGGGAGTAGGTGGGGACGGCCAGGCAACTCCGGGCCCGGAAGACCTGCAAGTGATAGAGAATGCGGTTTCCGGTCTGGACGAGGCCTTGAAAGAACTTCAAGAGGCTGTAGAACGCCTACGCGAGTCCCTAGAAAAAGACTCGCAATGACCAAGACCCAAATTGGGGGAGGAGACCCGCGATGACCAAAAGCAGTGAATGGATCGACGTTGAGAAGAAGTATTACGCCCAGACGGTGCGCCGTCAGCCGGTGGTGCTGGTCAAGGGCGAAGGCACCCGTGCCTGGGACGCCGACGGCAAGGAGTATCTGGACTTCGTAGCCGGTTGGGCCGTGAACCAATTGGGCCACTGCCACCCGGCTGTTACCAAGGCCATTGCAGACCAGGCCGCTACTCTGATGCAGGTTTCCAACCAGTTCTATAGCGTGCCCCAACTGCAACTGGCCGAGACCCTGGTAGAGAACAGCGCTCTCGACCTGGTCTTCTTCGGCAACAGCGGGGCCGAGGCCAACGAAGGGGCCATGAAGCTGGCCCGCCGCTACGGCAAACTCAACCTCGACGGCGCCTATGAGATCATCACGGCCCTGAACTCGTTCCACGGCCGCACCATGGGGACCTTGGCCGCCACCGGCCAGCCCCACTACCAAGAGAACTTCACTCCCCTGCAACCCGGGTTCGTCCACGTTGATTACAACGATGTCGAAGCCATCATGAACGCCACCACCGATAAGACCGCGGCAGTCATGATCGAGCCAGTGCAGGGAGAAGCCGGAGTGGTCATCCCCGCCGACGATTACCTGAAACGAGTCAGAGACTGGTGTGACGAAAAAGGAATCCTGTTGATACTGGACGAGGTCCAGACAGGCATGGGCCGCTTGGGCAGCCTGTTCGGATATCAGGAGTACGGCATCGAACCAGACGTCATGACCTTGGCCAAGGGGTTGGGCTACGGCGTACCCATCGGCGCGTTCATGTCTAAAAAGCATTGCATGGCCCTGGTGCCCGGCGACCACGGCTCGACCTTTGGCGGCAACATGTTGACTACCGCCGCCGCTTATGCGGGCACCAAGTTCCTCATCGATAACGACATCCCCGCCAAGACCAAAGAGATGGAGCCATACCTATTGGGCCGGTTGAACGACCTGAGGGGCCGGTTCTCATTCATCTCCGAGGTCCGGGGCAAGGGCCTGCTGGCCGCCATGGACTTCGAGAGCGAGATATCGCCCCAGGTGCTCACCGCAGCCAACGAAGCAGGTATTCTACTGAACGCGCCCAGACCAACCACCATCCGCTTCATGCCGCCCCTGACCATCACCAAAGAAGAGATCGACCAGGGTACGGAGCGCCTGGGCAACGCCTTAGCGACGATTTAGGGCGAGTTCGGGAAGGGGATTCAACCGTGGTAGGCCGAGAATTTTACGTAGTGATCGAAAAATATGGAGACGGTTTCTTCGTTGGGGAAGTACCTCAACTGAAGGGTTGCTACGCGCGGAGCAAGACTCTCGATGAACGCATGACCAATATCAAAGAGGTCACCGAAATGTGCTTGGAAGACGAGGGTGACGGCGAAATTCCAGAATTCGTCGGCATCCAGATGCTAGAGTGGTGACCATGCCTGTGCATCGCGGCCAGGACGTTGGCCGTGGGCTAGTGAGGTAGATTTGGGGGACGCGCAAATCACTCCCTCAGAGTTTTTGGAA
>Ga0066367_1000133_pt1 | contig 13146 bp, 14 predicted proteins | sample Knorr_S7_td_AAIW_FD_77335 | JGI IMG/M metagenome (GOLD analysis project Ga0066367, IMG submission 77335) | Marine microbial communities from Southern Atlantic Ocean transect - Knorr_S7_td_AAIW_ad_750m_LV_A | ecosystem: Environmental > Aquatic > Marine > Oceanic | place: Atlantic Ocean...
ACGTGGATGCCTACCAGCCACTTGACCGAGTTCATGCCGTACCAGCCCGAGACCAGCAGGCGCAGCGGGGCACCGTGGTTCAAGGGCAGAGCCTCGCCGTTCATCTCGTAGGCCAGCAAGGTGTCTGGGTGCATGGCTTTGGCGATGGGCAGGCTGCGTTCGTAGGTAACTTCCGGCGGGTCGCCGACTGTCTCGTCGGGGCCGTGGTCGGCTCCCTCAAACATCACTTCGACAGCGGAATCCTTCACCCCGGCCTTTTCCAGCACGTCCTTCAGGGAGACCCCGGCCCACTCGGCGTTGCCCATGATGCCGTGTCCCTTTATACCCTCCATCACCGTGCTGATGCGCAGGGCCTTGGTCCAGTAATCCGGCACGGGGCTGTTGCCGCAGCACTCGAAAGTGACTTGGAATCTCTTTTGAGGCAACTGCTTAAGGTCTTCGTAGCTCAAGCTCAGGGGATTGTTGACCTGGCCGTCAACCGCCAGTTTATATGTGGCTATATCAATCTCCGGACAGTCCTTCCAATGATTACGGACGTAGAACAAATCATTGGGCACGATGTCTTCTTGCAACGCAGTCGGAGGCGCAGCGAATGTGCGCAGTCCTGCGTTGGTGGGAATGATTTGTGGCTTTAAGGCGGTCCGGGTGATTTGCGCCATCATAGACTCCTAGGTTTATTTTTGCCGGGGCATTATTCCAGGTAATCGGTTTCCAGGTCGGTGGTTGGATAGGTCACCAGCATCCGGACCGGGACCCATAGTTGGTTGACCAGTTTGTGTGGCACTCCGGGGGGAGCGAACATGGTTGTGCCGGCTCTGATGGTGGAAACTTCGTCTCCCAGAATCAGTTGAACCGCTCCGACGGTCACCATTATGGCGATGTCCGTGGGGTGGGTGTGCAGGCGGCCTTCCCAGCCCGGGTTAAGCTCGACTTCTTTGATGGTGAGCGAAACCGCTCCCTGTTCCTTGGAGACGAAGGTACGCTCCCGGTGATTGTCCACCGCAGCGGGCATTCGTATCTCGCTATGTTCAATCAGTGGCATGGTATTTCCTAGAATGGGGTGTCACCGAATTTCTCGCCCCATTGTACTACGGTTTTCTAAATGGTGAAGATTGGGCTTAATTCTCCGGAAACATGAGGGGAATCATATTTTGGTAGGCCAGGTCGTTGGCCATTCCCATCACCATTCCGGCCCTGGCGTCCCGGAAATACCGCTCGAAGGGCAGGCGTCCGGCGAAGGCCGTTCCGCCGAAAGATGTCATCAAGTCCTGGGTCACCCTTACTCCGGCTTCGGAACAGGCAACCTTGGCCTGCATGTAAAGAAGGTGGTTGGCGGCGCGCCCTTGGTCGAAGGACGAAGCTGCTGAAAGAAGCAGAGCCCGCGCTGCTTCTATCTGGGTGCCCATCTCGGCCATGCGCCGCTGGTTTATTGGACTGTCCAACCGCCGGGCACCGCTGGGGTAGCGGCGGGCCATCCCTTCTACGGCCAGTTCAAACGCGCCCGAGGCGATGCCCAGGTAGGCGGCGGCGTAAGTTAATGCGACTACCGGGCGGGCGAAGTGGGTTGTTGCCGCGCCAACGGTGTGCTCTTCTCCCAGACGGTTCTCATCAGGCACGAATCCGTTGAATCTTACCGGAGAGCTGGAGTTGCCCCTCATTCCAAGACCGTTCCAGGGCTCTAGAATCTCCCATTCTATGTCATCTGCCGCTACGAACAGGCGGCTGGCGGAGCTTTGTGGAGTGTCTTGTCCGACGACGCAGTGGAATTGATAGTGGGTGGCATGCCCGGCCGAGGTGACGTAGGACTTTCGGATGTTGTCGATCTGGTATCCGCCCGGCACCTTGGTAACGGCGGAGGCAGTCTGGGCAGAGGTCCAGTTGTCGCCGTCGCCCTGGGACTCGCCACCGGCGATGGTGGTGAACACCTCTCCTTTAGCCATGGGTTTGACGAAGTGTTCGACCTGGTAATCGGTGGGGATCTGGCAGATGATTTCCGCCGCCTCTAAGTGCATCTTGTAGCACATGCAGGTGGACGGGCATTTCTTGGCCAGTTCTTCGATGACCAATGAAGTGGTGACCATGTCCGCGCCGATCCCGCCGTGTTCCTTCGAGACGCGCAGACCGAACAGGCCTTCCTGTTTCAAGGCGTTGAGGGATTCTTGGGGATACTGTCCCAGACGGTCGGTTTCCGCTGCCCGGGGAGCAAGTTCCTTAGTTGCGACAGCCGCCGCCCGGTCCCGCCATTCTTCTTGCTCTTTGGTCAAAGGGAAGTATGTCATTCTGTCGTCCTTGCCACGATGATTGTAGGCTGGCTGTTATTTCTTGGACCTTGCTCCAGCGAGTGGTTCGACAGGCTCACCACGAACGGTGGGTGGTCCACCACGCACGGTGGTGGCCGGTTCTCGTTTGCCCTGAGTCTGTCGAAGGGCCAGCTAGGCGAGATTCGAAACGAATTCTAGTCCGCGAATTGCTCTCCCAAGGCGGTTTCCCAACGCAGGTAAGTCATCATGTCGGCGTAGTTCCGGTCCGGTCCTGAGAGGACCATGTCGGTGGGTGGGTTCATCACTCCGGACAGACCGGTTTCCACAGCCAGTCCGGCCCGGTTCCAAGCGGTCATTCCGCCTTCGAGAACCGAAACGTTTCCGTATCCCAGGTCCAATAAAGTGGCTCCGGCCAAGGCGGCATTCTTCCCGTCGTTGCCGGTGACCGCGATGCTTGCCTTCTTATCCGGGGCCAAGCCGGCGATGTGGAACTCCAGCCAACCACGTGGCGCCCAACGAGCTCCGGGGACATGGCCTCGGGCAAAGTCTTGGCTGGTATCCACGAACAGGGTGACTTGAGGTGACGCGGCCTGTAGGTCCTGGGGTGAAAGGGGTCGAACCCGCTCTCTGGCTTGGGCTAACCCGTAAGGCGCTTCTTCTGTCGTCCCCGTCTCCAGGTCCAACCCGGCGGCAGCCCAAGCGGCTGTTCCGCCTTCCACGGCGTAGACTTCCTCAAAGCCAAACTGGCGATACCAGGAGGCGATGAAGGTGGAGCGGGCTTTCTGATTGCAGGCGAAGACGACGGGACAGTTCTTTATCACCAGAACGTCGTCGGATCGTTGCACCACCTGTCCACCGGGAAACCAGCGGAAGCCGGGGATGTGACCGCCCTCGTACTCCTGGATGGTTCGGACGTCCACGAAAAACGCGGCTTCTTTCTCTCGATTCGCCAGCATGGATTGCAGTTTGGCGATGTCCATGTAGCGGACGCCATCTTCGTCGGCAAGCTTGTCGGCGTAGGCTTCGGCGGCGGCTATACCTTCGACTGAAGGCTCGGGCAGGTCAAGCCGGTCTGCTCCGGTTTCCAGTTCGTATCCGGCCAATACCCAGCCCGAAGTGCCGTTCTTCAATCCGAAGAGGTTAGTGAATCCCATCCGTTGCAGCACCCTAGTACCGATGATGCTGCGGGTTCGCCCCGCGCAGTTGACGATGACCGTGGTGTCTTTGTCCAAGTCTTTGGTGATGTCGGTTACCCGTAGGGCCAACTCACCACCGGGAACACTCCGGCCACCGGGGATGCAGAACCGCTGGTACTCTTCCGGCGTACGGGTGTCCAGGATGACCAGCTTGTCTCCACGTTCGATGCGTTCGTGCAGGTCGGTGGCTTCAATCTCGGGGACGTGGTGGACGACTTCCATCTTCTCGCCGAACACCTTGCTGATAACGTTGCTTCCCCACTCGGTGGGTAAGTCTTGGGTGGACCACTTGTTAATGCCGCCGTCCAACACGGAGACATTGCTGTAGCCCATGCCTTCCAGAGTGGCGGCGGCCAGTCCGGCCCGTCGGCCATCGTCATCGCAGACAACTACGTGGCAGCCCTTAACCGGCACCGCCGATGACATCTGAGCTTCAAGGTGCCTGCGGGGAATCAGGCTGGAGTCGGTGATGTGGGTGCTGTTGTACTCCCCCGCTTCTCGCACGTCGATCAGCGCGAACTGGCTGTTTCCATTCAGCAACGAACTCAGGTCTGCTGGAGCTATCTGCTTGACCATGGTGGTTAACCTCCGATGAGACTGGGAGTGTGAATTTTACCTTCGCCCCTCTCCCTTTGGGAGAGGGGCGTCTCGACGAAGTCGAGGCGGGGTGAGGGCTATGTTAGCGGTCTAAACGTACTTTATCAACGACCTTAGCTCGAAGCTGCGGGAGCCGGGGTTCTGGCTTCCGCAGGCAGGGCGTCTTCCCAGTTTGGAATGAGTACCCGAGCGGTGGATTGCAGGAGTAATATGCAGACGGCTCCACCCAGGCTGGCAACGATGGATATTATCCAGGCGATGTCGAATCCATAGCGATCAGCGATGACGAGGCCCATAAATCCGCCGATGGCCATCCCAACCCCCGAACCCATATTCTGGAATCCAAAGATGGCGCGAACCGGACCCATTCCGTAGTACTGACGGTTAATTACGAGGAATGCGGACATCTCGCCGCCCAAGCCCACTCCAAATACCCCAGCAAAGAGGTAGAACTGCCAGGGTTCCTGGGTCCAAAAGAGCAAAGCCACCGAGATACCCTGGATGGTATAGGCCAGGCTCATGACCCATTTTGGGCCACACATGTCGGCCAACAGGGGGGTAGCGAAACGACTGGCTACGCTGGTCAGGGAGTAGATACTCACGATCCACGCAGCGGCTTGCAGGGTAAGGCCTACTTGAGTGGCGTAGACGACAGCGGCCACCATGACGATGGAATGTCCTACGCAACCTAGGTGGTGGATGGCGATCAGGTTCCAGAAAGACAGTGTTTGCTTGGCCTGCGATAGAAAGACCTTGCTCCGCAGTTTGGTGATGGCAGGATCGCTGGAGGCAACTGGGAGAGGATCGTCCTCAGTGGCCCCATAAGGTTTCTTATTCCGGTCGGCCGGGTCGCCGTGGAACAGAAATATCAGGGAGAATACGATGGTTCCTCCCACTGCCGGAATGATCCAGAAAGCGGTCTCCCAATCGGTTCGGGATAGCAGCAAGGCCAGGGCCGGGGCCATGATGGATCCACCCATTCCGCCTGCGGACTGCTGGATGCCCACCGCCAGTCCCAGCCGGGTCTTGAACCAGGCGGCGACGGTAGTTGGGATATTTACCCTGAATAAGGATTGGGCGATTCCCAGAATCACGCTGTAATAGAGGTATAGCTGCCACTGAGCGCTGATGGTGCTAAGCAAAAACATGCCGCCGGTGTAGCAGATGCCTGCGACAATCATCGAACGCCGCACCCCGTGTCTGTCGGCAATCATTCCTGCGACGGGCGAGAGCACGGCGCTGATGATGCTGCGGAAGAAGTAGGCGAGGCCAATCGCAGTTAGAGACCAACCGAAATCTTCTTTCAGTATAACGATGAGGATGGAGAACGCCTGGCTGATGAAGTTGGTGCTTACTTGGAGTACTGTGGCCATGGCGACAATCGCCCAACCATAGTGCTGGAAGGAACTGAGGCGGCCCGCTGTTGGAGTTTCGTTGAGGTTTACCATCGGTGGCCTGCGTTCTGGCCATTGGTGTCTAGGTAAGATTCGCCGGTGGCCATCAACACCCCCTGGCGAATATCTGTTGCTTCGTTGGTGAATCTATCGCATATCATGTGAGTGTAATCACAGGCTTATTACGCAAGTTGACGCCGATCTCTTCCAGAGTGTCCGGCGTCAACCCTTTCTATTACATATGGGCAGGTTGGGAAAGGGTCTTTCGAATCTTCCGTCAATTATCGTTAAGCCTCAAAAGGGTGTCAAGACACAATAATTAATGCTAGATATTATTGATAGAGACATAGACGGCGAAGCTTGGGTTAGACCAGCGCCGGCGTGTGTTAGACTGATTGGGCTTCGGCGTTAATGCTTTTCTAGGCACGGGAACTACCGATATGGAGAACCAGCAGTTCGTGCAACGTTTGCACGATAAAATCGAAAGGCTGACTGAAGGCCGGATCGATCTGGAGATTGACATCGAGGACGGCAGCCAGCTTAGGGTGGAGTTGGAACGGGAGACTCCTCTGGTCGTCCTAGGATCCAATATCTTTGAGTTCTCCGGTTTCGCCCGCATGTGCGTGGAGTACGCAGTGGAGTCAATCAGGAAGCAGCGCCCCATCGAAATATTGGAATTCCACCTGTTGCTGGCCCGCAACTGACCGAGCGGGAAACCACTTCGCTACTGGAAGTAAGTTGATTCGGTCACGATACCGCCCCAGAGTTAGATCCAAGCCCATGCATCCTTACGAATAACGCCCGTCCGGATGGACAATATGGACCAAGAACAGCCCGCACCTCAAGAACTAAAACGCCCCTGGTACTACAGTACCTGGTTCTTGGCGGCCACTTTCATCCTTGGGTGGCCGGTACTTCAGTTCATACTTCTCTTGCCGGTCCCCCTTCTCTGGCCCGTGTGGGCCATCCTAATCCTGCGCTCACCCTGGCACCGGAATTTCATCACTGGCACCACGGCTTGGGCGATGTTGATGTCCGGGGGGTTCTTGGTCATAACCCAGTTCTATACGGATGAAATGCATCCAATGCATCCCTTGTTCACGGCGCTCATAATCGCGCCAGGTTTGTTACTGGCCGCGATAACCCAATTCTTTTGGAATAGGGACCGGAAGAAGTTCGACCTGAACGGTAGTGAAGTAGGAACAGATGGCGACAAAAAGCCGTCTCGGGTCCGGGCGCCAAGGCAGGTCCGGCGGCAACACAGAAGGGGGTCGAGACCTGGACGGTCTTCCCGCCATCCCCACTGAAGCATGAAGAACTAGAGGCAGACCTCGGCTGATGCTTCAGCCAATATCTGGCCGTCCTGGTTTTCGACCACCATCCGGCAAGCCACCACTTTCAATTCTCCTTGCTCTCTCTTATCCACCACACTGCCCGTCAAAGAAATGGTGTCCCCTGCGTTGATTGGCTGCAGGGACTCAATCTTTAGGCTGCTGCCTTCCGCTTGGATGTTTTCTATCGGGAACCCCTTTCCCAGTAGTTCCAAGAGGTAGGCGGATAGGTCGGGGGCGGGAGGTTGTGCGTCGTCGACGGGAGCAGAAGATTCTGTCTCTGTTCCAGGTTTCAACAGGGCGCCGGCGCTGCAGATCCCGTCTTCGGTTCCCAACTTGACCAAGATGGGCAGTTGGTCGCCCACAGAGACCGAATCGAAGGTCACAGTTTGGGCCCATAATCTGGGCATAGCTACTCCATTTCGAACGCAAGATACAGTGTCTAAGTAAGCCAAGGCTAGCACCGGAGCCGGTTCCTAGCAAGGACTTTCAGCCTGATGCGGGAATACCCTGTGCTACACTGGAACGAGCTAATTATCCGGGATGATTCCAGCCAACGTACCCTCAGGTCTGGCTCACGCAGCCAACGCCTGAGGGTCGTTTTCTGAGTCTGAACGGTTCGATCGTAGATTGTGGAGGTTGGATCCAATGGCTAGTGAAGGAGCGCCTTATCAGCGTGCCATGGTGGTGGTGGCCCATCCCGACGATGCCGAGTGGGGCTGCGCCGGGACGGTGGCCAAGTGGTGTTCCGAGGGCTGGGAGGTGGTGTACGTCCTGTGCACCGACGGTAGCAAGGGCAGCGACGACTTGGAGATGACCAGCGAACGTCTGGTGGAGATACGTAAGCAGGAGCAACTGGATGCCGGAAGGGTGCTGGGGCTAAAGGACGTAGTTTTTCTAGGCTACGAAGATTCCATGCTGGAGCCTACCTTAGACCTACGCCGGGATATCGCGCGGGAGATTCGCCGCCACCGGCCAGATGTGTTGATTTGTATGAGTTCTGTTCGGACCTTCAATGAAGATGGTTACGTCGGACATCCGGACCATAACGCCTCCGGAGAAGCTGCAATGTCGGCGGTTTTCCCCAGCGCGCGGGACCGATTGACCTTCCCTGAGTTGCTTGACGAAGGGTTTGAACCCCACAAGGTTAAGGAATTGTGGTTGATGGAATGGGGTGTAGACGCCAACAAGTTCGTGGACGTGGGTGAATATATGGATACGGCGGTGGATGCGTTGAAGGCCCATAAGACCCAGGTGACGGACGAAGACGCGGAGATCCACATGAGGCGTTGGCGTAACGGGACCGGAAAGAAAGTGGGGATGGAGTTCGCCGAGGCGTTCAAGGTCTTCCAACTGGGGTAATTGGGTAGTCCCCTCCTTACGAAGGAGGGGATATAGGGGAGGTTTTGCGGCGAGGGAACGCCCCCACCTTCTAAAGGGGGACGGAGTTGGATGCCTTCTCGGTTATACGCGCGTAGGGGCACGGCTTGCCGCGCCCCTACGTTTCGGATTCGTGATCTCGGTTGGGTTTTAGTCGGGTTTTTTGGCCACAACCTTAACGCTGGCCACGTTCATGGGGATACCGTCGTCGTCGAAGCGGACATTCTCTTCGGCGATGGTAACGTCCACAAAACCGGCCTTGCGCAGGCGCTCCAGGTAGACGTCCCGGTCCTCGGCCCCGGCGATGCAGGAAGCCCAGGCTTCGGGGTCCGTGCGGGCCGGTCCTTCGGTGGTCAGCGACATCATGTCCGATAGATGGATGCGCCCACCGGGGGATAGGACCCGGAAGGACTCACTGAAGACGGCATCCTTGTCCGGGGACAGGCACACCACACAGTTGGAAATCACCACGTCCACGTTGGCATCGGGCAGCGGCATCTTTTCCATCTCGCCTTTCACGAACTCCACGTTGGTGATGCCCAGGTTGGTCTGGTTCAATCTGGCCAGCTTCAGCATGTCATCGGTCATGTCCAGGCCGGTTACGTGACCTTCCGGACCCACCTGCTGGGACGCTAGGAAGCAGTCGATGCCGCCGCCGGAACCCAGATCCAGCACTCGCTCGCCGGGTTGAAGACCCGCCAGGGCGGTGGGGTTGCCGCAACCGGCCGAGGCGGCGATGGATTCCGCAGGCAGACCGGCAAGCTGCCCGTTGGTGTAAAGCCGCATCGCACGCTCGGTATCCGCCGGGCCGCAACATCCGGGATAGCTGCCACCCTCGGGCTGGACAACGGTGAGTTCGATGACCCCCTTGGCCCGGGCCCCGTATCGTTCGCGGACCAACCGCTTGATTTCTTCGGAATCTGAATTCGTTGTCATCGACCTACTCCTGAACTTTTGTTTCTTCGCCCGTTGGAACATCAGCTTGAGATCCAAGCGCTTGTTCCACCGTAACCTCTACTGTGGGCAGCATCTTCTGCCACACCAATCCGGCCGCTCGGAAAGCATCATGTCCTTCATCCGTTAGCCAGCAAACTCTTCGCTTGCGCCCCAAGTGTTCTTCCATCCGGCAAACCACGTACCCGCCCTCCACCAATTCCTTCATGGTGGAATAGACCATGGCCTCGGTCGGTTCGCAGCAGCCTTGGCAGGCGTCCCTTATGGCCAGGTTAAGCTGGTATCCGTGGACCGGACCCTTGGCCAGTTGGCCCAACAATAGGAACCGGCAAAGGCTGCGCTTCACCAGGTTTTCCCAATAGGCTTCGTTCCGCATCGAGAGTTTATTTAATTGGATCGTCATATCTTCAAAGCACCCGTAACTAAACCGGGTTTACTAAACCACGTTAAGTAGTGTACAAGGTCGAAACTACCGTGTCAACTATCCGGTAGGGCCGGGGTTTTTCGCTCACGGGCATGGACTCACGTATGCACGGGAATGACGAGAGGGTCGGACAGAAGGAACTTGCGGTTCGGAAATGATGCTTAGATGAATCCCGGCCTTCGCCGGAATAATGGCGCTGCACGTACAACACCTCCATCGTCATTCCCGCGCATGCGGGAAGATAGTGGCTTGGCTGGAACCGGCAATTGTCATAAACCTGGGACATCTTTGGATTGCGGCCTTCGCCGGAATGACGGTAGCATAGGCGGGAAGCCTGGCCTAAACCCTGTGGTAGAATGAGGCTCCAATTTCGAACCTTGCCAACCTTGCGTTCGAGTTGAATCCCCAAGTATCTATCCTTAGAGAAGAAGAGACATGAAAGTTACACGCGCGACAACTCGAATCATCCAAACCCCGGCGGACCACCCTTGGGTGTTGGGAGTTCCTGTGGGGGACGCCACCAGGGAATTCGTAACACTGGAACTAGATACAGACGATGGCATCCAGGGTGTGGGCGTTACCTTTTTCGGGGCTGCGTTAACCAACGCCCTTAGATCGGCGGTGGATACGCTGGCCGGATTGGTCATCGGACGAGATCCCATGCCGGTAGAAGCTATCGTCGGTGACCTGCGTGCCGCCGCCAGCGGTTCCGGGCCTGGTGGAATCTTCTCGTTGGCCCTTTCGGCGGTGGACATGGCCCTGTGGGACATCAAGGGCAAGGCGCTTAACGTAACCGTCAGTTCTCTGCTGGGTGGTTACCGGGACCGGGCACCCACCTATGCCAGCGGCGCGCTGATGCGTCCCATGAACCTGGAGTACCTGGCCGAGGCAGGCCCCCGCTTGGTAGATATGGGATTCAAACAGATGAAGACCCAGATGGGCGCCGAACTCACGGCCGCCAAGGAAGTGGACCGGATGCGAGTGATGCGTGAAGCTGTCGGCCCGGACATCGACCTGATGTGCGACATCAACCAGCTTTGGAACGTCAACCAGGCCATACAGATCGGCAAGCGAGTGGAGGAGTACAATCTCTTCTGGCTAGAAGACGTGGTGGCCTCGGACGACTATCAGGGCCTAGCCCGTGTTGCCGATTCCCTAACCACTCCCATCGCTGCCGGTGAGTACGTCTATGGGATCCAGCCCTTCCGTCAGATGCTGGAGAACCGGTCCATCGACATCGTCATGATTGACCTTCTCAGAGTGGGGGGAATCACCCAGTGGAAAAAAGTGGCCGGCATGGCCGAAGCCTTTAACATCCCGGTAGTCAGCCACCTAGTGCCTGAGATTCACGTGCACTTGATCTCGGCCATACCCAACGGGCTGACGATCGAGTACATGCCTTGGACCCAGCGCCTGTGGGAAGAGATGCCCAAAATGGAAGACGGGAATCTGGTAGTGCCGGGTAAGCCGGGATTGGGGCTAGAGTTCAGTCAGGACGCCATAAAGCAATATCAGGTTGCATAGCTGGGAGAGGTCAGCAGTCAGCTATCAGGGGCAAGAGTGATCCTCTAGAACGCTTATTCACTCAGAGGGCTACCAAACAGTTGTATAAGATTATAGCTAGACGGGAGCAGAGGGTATCGGCTCAATCGGCTGATTGCTGAAAGCTAATAGCCCACCGCTACATCAAGGAGGCTGCAAATGGTTTCTCAACTGCGCATCTACACAATCAATCGGGGCATGATGGACTCGTGGCTCAAGTTGTTCGACGAGCATATCCGGCCCATCCATCAAGGTTTGGGCATTCCGATAGAGGCCACTTGGGTCAACGCCGACCGAACTGAGTTTCTCTGGGTCCGAAGCTTCAACACCGTTGAAGAGATTCCGGAGAAGGAAGCCGCCTACTTCGCCTCACCGGGCCGTTCGGCCCTGGGAGACCTGCCTACCAGCCACATCGCCAAGATGGAAGTCAGGGTTATAGAAAAGGTTCCGGCCGCAGCCTAACGGTCGAAATCTAGGAACAAATCCTTACCTCCTTGGTGCCGGCACCCTTCCGCCGCCCATTTTTGTTGCCTTACCCTTAGGTAGTCCTTTACGACGAACCCGGCTTAGAACAGGATAGGAGAACCTAAGGAGGAGAGAGTTACATGGCGACTCTATACGAGAATCTTGGTGGGCAAGCGGCTTTGGATGCCTTCGTCCCGGCGTTATACGATAAGGTGCTGACCGACGATAGGGTAAGCAGCATTTTCAGAGGCGTTGGCATGGAACGGCAAGGACGGATGCTGAAGGCCTTTCTGACCATGGGCTTTGGCGGGCCCGATGATTATGCTGGAAAATCCCTGCGGCAGGGGCATAAGCATCTGGTGAATCAGGATCTGAACGACGAACATTTCGACGCAGTGGCCGGGCACATCAAATCCACGCTGGAAGACCTCAATGTACCGGCTGAGTTGGTGGATCAGGTGATGGGCGCTGCGGGAAGCCTGCGCGATGAAGTGCTCAATAAGCCGGAGGAAGCGGTTGCGCCGCAAGCCACTGATGAAACCGAAGAACCGGTGGCGGTTGCTGAGGAAGTTACTAGTGAAATGACCAGTGATGACGGGGCTGAAGCCACGCCGGTAAAAACCCCTCGGGCCAGAAAAACCTCTGGAACAGGCACCGCACGCCGAAAAAAGGCTGCTACCGCCGATACTCCCGCCGAGCAGGAAGTTCCAGTTACGGCGGACTAAAGTTCCTTGCGCATCTCGATGTGGGGAATGTTCACTTCGTCGAAAGGTTCCCCATGTTCAAGATAGCCATGGGCCGCATAGAAGCTCTTGACGTATTCCTGTGCGTGAAGGACGCTGCGGCGCAAGCCTTGGGCTCGGGCCTCTTCCTCCAGAAAATCTAGGATCAGGCCCCCGACTCCTCGTCTGCGCCAACTCTGATCCACCGCCATGCGCCCGATAACGGCGATGGCTGGATCTCTAGCCAGAAGACGACCGGTGCCGACGGTGCTGCCATGATGCAACGCGATGACGTGGGTGGCGCCGGCGTCTTCTTCGTCCAACTCCTCTTCGGGTGGCACATGCTGCTCGGCAACGAACACCCGGAAGCGGATATCGATGGCCGCTTCCAACTCCGTCTCGATTTCCACCAGCTTAACGATGATGTCGCTTGAGCTTTCAGGCATCAGCTTTCAGCTTGTCAGCCCCTAAAAGACTATCGCGCCCCGGCCAACTTCTCCCTTGTCCATGTCTCCGTATGCTTCGTTGATCTGGTCTAAGGAGTAGTGGCGGACCACCAAGTCGTCCAGGTTCAGCTTTCCCGACTGGTACATGTCCACCATGGTTGGCATGTCGGTTTGGGAGCGTGCTGATCCGTAGTAGGTCCCGCGCAGAGTTTTCTCTTTGCGTACCGGGTCGACGGCGTTGATGCCTGCTTCGGCGCCCGTGGGAGCGATGCCCACCACAGAGACCGTGCCTCTTTTCCCCGCCATTTCGTAAGCTGCTTTGGTGGTGTCGGCCGAGCCAAATACTTCGAAGGTAAAATCGGCGCCCTTGCCGTCGGTCAGTTCTTTCACTTGAGCAACCGGATCACGGTCCGAGGCGTTGACCGAATGAGTCG
>Ga0066367_1000135_pt1 | contig 13091 bp, 9 predicted proteins | sample Knorr_S7_td_AAIW_FD_77335 | JGI IMG/M metagenome (GOLD analysis project Ga0066367, IMG submission 77335) | Marine microbial communities from Southern Atlantic Ocean transect - Knorr_S7_td_AAIW_ad_750m_LV_A | ecosystem: Environmental > Aquatic > Marine > Oceanic | place: Atlantic Ocean | collected...
CAAACCATAGTGAGCATCGTCAATCATGCCGCGCCAACCTCTGCGGTAGGTTTCACGCTTCGTTTTCACGCGCTTTGTAGTGACATAGTCCACCATTTCATCGGATATGACCGTTGGGAACTCGCCTAGCAGCGCTTGCAGATAAATCGTCATATCTGAAATGCTAGCGTTAACGCCAGCAGCTGGAGAGAACCGGTAGTAGTTGCTTTCTACCTTTCCTTCGCGCCATTTATTTCTGGCGATAGCAATATGAGGTTGAGCCCATGATTCTGATGCAAGCAATCCGCCTTTTCCAACACTGGCTGTTTTCATACCTAGTGGTGCAAACAGGTTGGCCTGAAGCTGTCGTGAGTAAGAGGTATTATTGTTGCTGAAGTAGTATTCCAGCGCACCAAAGAGTGCATTTTGATAGGTATAGCATTCACCCGGCGCACACAGTGGTTCAAGCTCGCCCAGAGATTTAAGCACGCGCTCCAGCGAGTAGTCAGCTTCAATAAGGTTGTCGTAAGCGTTGGGCATAAAGCCACTAGATTGGCCAACGATATGTTGCAGTTGCAGCGCATTCATTCCTTTGCCTTTAAAAGGAATGTCGGGTAATAAGGTGGTTATCGGTGTTTCCCAGCTAAGCTGGTTTTTTTCTACAAGTTTAGCTGACAACAACGCAGTAAAGGTTTTTGAAACAGAAGCTAGCCTGAATACTGTGTTCTCTGTAACTTTCTCTCCGCCGCGTTTGCGGGTACTTCCATATACGTAAACCCTTGGCGCTTTGCCCTGTTCATAAAACACAAACGCATAACCAGGCACGTTGTATTTTGAGGCTTCCTTTTGAACGTAACTAGCATAGTCATCAAGCCAATCCGCAAAAGCGCTTTGTGTAATGACCATTAGCATCGCTATCAGCCAAATTTTAGACAGGCGCAGCTTGAAGGTGCGCAAAGAGTTCAGCATACAGTCAGCTCGTTAAGCCTGTGGTTTTCTGATACATCCATCAGGCGCTCATTATTATTATCGCATTATTATGCGTTTAGCTGCTCCAATGATCAAATGTCGCTAATTATGCTCACTATCTCTTCAATGATTTGATTTATTCTAGCGGTAAGCGAACCGTTGTAAGAATATGCAAGAAAGGAAGAGAAGTTCGACTAGCAAGATTTGTAATTATTGAGTTCTGATTTTGTCGCACCAACAGAGCCAATGCACGATACACTAGATAAAGGTGATAAACGACAGGTGGGAAGTGCATTCTAATGCCAGACAGTCTTTTTGTCTCAGACATGAGGGTTTCAGAAAACTCGACAACTGCTGAGTCAGTGCTTTCAAAAGCAAGGCTTAGCAGAGATCCGCGCTTTGACGGACGATTTTTTGTGGCGGTAAAAACAACCGGTATTTTCTGTAGGCCAATCTGTCCAGCGCGACTTCCTAAAGAAGAGAATGTGACTTACTTTCAACACGCCACACAGGCAATGGCACATGGTTATCGTCCATGTTTTCGCTGCAGGCCTGACAGTGCACCTCGTTCAGCGGCGTGGAAAGGCGTGGGCGCAACGATTAACCGAGCGTTGTCGCTGCTATCTGTTATTCCCATTGAACGCGTTGCGGATATTGCTATGCGGTTGGGTATTAGTGAGCGTTATCTAAATAAGTTGGTCGTCAATGCTGTGGGCATACCGCCTAAGCAGTTTCAAAATATGCAGCGCACTTTGTTTGCAAAGCAGCTTATTCAACAAACTCATTTATCTATGACAGATATCGCAATTACGGCAGGCTATCAATCACTGAGACAACTGCAGAGGGCCATAGAGCAATATTGCGCTACGTCTCCTACCCAGCTTAGAAAAAAAGAGCCGGTTCAACAAAAGGCTATCTCTTTATTTCTTTCTTATCGGCCGCCGTACAATTGGCCCTATGTACGAGATTTCTTGGCAACTCGCGCTATTGAGGGCATGGAACGAGTAACGAACGAGAGCTATGAACGATACTTTTCATGCAATGAAAGTTTAGGCTTTTTTAAAGCCATTCACGACGAGGCGCGCCACGGATTCAAACTTCTCATCGACATGCCTGATTTAGGTCGTCTTCATACGATAATTGAGAACATAAAGCAGGTACTAGATCTTCACGCTGACCCGCTTTTAATTGAACAAAGCCTATTGCAGTCTGGGTTACCGCCGAGCAAGTTAACGCCTGGGCTACGCCTTCCCAGTGCATGGAGCGTATTTGAAAGTGGTTGTCGGGCTATTGTAGGCCAGCAAGTTAGTGTAAAAGCGGCTATTGGCCAGGTGACTTTACTGGTACATCAGCTGGGCGAAACGGTATCTGATGCGCTCCCGTCAAACGGTCTTGAATCTATAACGAATGAACGCTACAGCTTTCCCTCGCCTGAAAGTGTGGCCGAAAACAGTCTGGAATTCTTACGTATGCCACAGGCGAGGAAGGAAGCCGTGCGTCATTTTGCTCGTTTATTCATAAACGGTAACATGCCAAGCCATGAAGACATATTCGCCATTAAAGGCGTGGGCCCGTGGACGCTCGACTATTTAAAAATGCGGGGGGAGAGAAACCCTGATATTTACCTTGGCGGTGATTTAATCGTTCGTAAAATGGCGCAGCAGTACCCCATAGCGCCTGAAAAAGCGGCACCTTGGCGCAGTTATTTAACCCTTCAATTGTGGCAGTTAAGTAATCAGTAAAGAGAGTCGTTAGTATGAAATATACAGATTTCGTGAACAGCATACAGGGGCTTGTTAAAGTTGAAGCCACTGATAAAGGTATAACGGCTATCGAGTTCGTGAGTGCCGCTGAATCAGGTAATACGGCCAACGCAAAGCAGGGTGGCATAGGCAGAAAAACTGCAGCGCAAGAGAGCGTGCTAAGCAACGACTTTCATTCGCAAAAAAACGCCATCACCGAAGCAGCGTGCAGTCAGTTACAAGCATACTTTGACGGTACGTTACGCGAGTTTGACCTACCGCTTTGCCCTAAAGGTACGGCGTTTCAGAATCAGGTGTGGGATGCCTTGCAGCAAGTTAAATACGGCGAAACCGCTAGCTATTTAGACATCGCAAAAGCCATTGGCAACCCAAAAGCTGTCCGCGCCGTGGGTATGGCAAATGGTCGTAATCCTATTGCTATTGTCGTGCCTTGCCATCGTATAATCGGAAGTAATAAAACCCTAACGGGCTATGCAGGTGGTTTACCGCGTAAGCAGTATTTACTTAATTTAGAAGGAGCCCAAGGGGTGCTGGGGCTATAAAAGAATGGGTGATAAGAAAATGGTGATAAAAGAATGGCAATAAGAGACATTATCTCGCTGCTTGTGTTAGCCGGTATCTGGGGCGGTTCATTTATTTTCATGCGTGTTGCCGCACCAGAATTTGGCATTTATGTATTAGTAGCCATTCGTACCGTGCTTGCTACAGCGGTATTGCTACCATTGCTGCTAATACGAGGGTCGGTAAAAGACATAAAGCGCCACTGGTTGGCCATTGCGCTGGTGGGCATGGCTAACACGGCGGTGCCTTTCGTCCTGTTTAATTACAGCAGCCTGCATTTAGAGGCAGGGGTGAATGCCATTTTAAATGCCACGGCTCCCATGTTTGGCGCCATTGTCGCTTGGCTGTGGTTAGGTGACAAACTAACAAAGTCAGCAGTAGCGGGGCTTTTTGTAGGCTTTGTAGGCGTAACCGTTATTAGTCAGCAAAAGCTTGGCGAGGGCGATATTAGTTTTCTTCCTATTTTGACTGCATTATTGGCCACCACTGGCTACGGCATAGCGGCGTGTATGATGAAGAAATGGTTGCAGGGGGTTAAACCTTTGGTTGTCGCTACAGGTAGTCAGGCTATGGCCAGCGTGATGCTAGCACCATTCGCGCTTGCGACCTTGCCAGAAACAATGCCAAGCGTTAATGCATGGGTAAATGCGGTAGCGCTGGCTGTCGGTGGCACGGGCATAGCGTATATCTTGTATTTCAAACTCATAGCTGACATCGGCCCAGCCAAAGCCATTACTGTAGCTTACCTGGTACCACTATTTGGCATTATTTGGGGTGTACTGTTCTTGCAAGAGCACTTATCAATTCAAACCATTGTGGGTGGTTTAATGATTTTGTTCGGTGTGGCGTTAACCACAGGCGTTCTCAAAAGAAAACGCCTTAAGGTTAAACCTGCTTAAATTGAATCAAACTTGGGCTAGTCTATCAGCTGCATTCTTACTAAATTGCTGCCGTCGCGCTTGGCTTGATAAAGCGCGTCTTCCGCGTGCGCGGTTACTTCGTGCATAGCGCGCGGTGACGCGGTGTAAGATATACCAATAGACGCTGTAATAAGCAGTTCTGGTAACTCTTGTAGCGGCGGCAAGGTTGCGATGCCGTGACGAAGATTTTGTGCCATATCAAAAGCCACATGCGGGCCGGTATGTGGCAATAGAATAATGAATTCTGCACTGCTCCAGCGTCCCAATACATCCTGCTCGCGCAAGTGCTCAGCCAAGTAGGCCACAACTTTATCTAATAAGTCGTCGCCTGCGTTTCTGCCGTGAGCGTCGACAATGTCAGAAAACTCATCAATGCTAATCAGCATTACGCTTAGTGACTTATGTTCAGCCAGCAACGTTTTGTAGATAAGCTGTAAATTCTCTTTTTCTGGAAGACGGTTAGTATGGCGAACAACCAGATCTGGCTGCATGTCTTTTCTAAAGTAATACAACAGATTGTAGATAAGCAAAAACAGCGAGAATACAACAACCAGTAGTGTTACAACGCTGAATATAAATGCTTGTGAAATTTCAGCCTGACGTTCTTCAAGTGGACTGAGTAAAAACACCGTCCAACCAAATTGATTAAGTTTTACTTCGGCAATAAGGTAATCATTCTGGTCGATAGTCACTAATTTATTGTTGAGTGCCTGCTCGTTCTGGATAGTAAGGGGAAGGCTGGCATACCAAGGCAATTCTGACAAATTGGTAAAATCAGAGTAAGACGCAATAAGATTAGGATCAGAAGACAGCATAATGTCGCCCTCACCATCTACAAACAAAAAGTCGTAGCCGTACTCTTGCTTATAGGTATCGAAGACCTCGATAAAACTGCGCAGACTCTTTCCAACACCAAAGAAGCCCAAGAAGCGGCCATTTTCATCGTGGATCTTTATATCAATATAGAAATGGGTGTCTTCCCATTTACCGATATCTGCCACGGCATCGGTAGGGTAGTCCTTGTACTTGAAATACCAGCTTACTTCCCCTTCAATCAGGTTAATTATGCTGCCATCAGAATTATATTGTTTTCTGTCTGCCTCGCTGGCAATAAAGAAAGACAACCCAAACTCGTTTTCAAGACGATCCAATGTTTTGAAAACAGCCTCTTGGTCAATCGTTTCTCCATCCATCAAGTCTACTAACTCGGTGGAATGCCCCAAAGCTTCTGAAATATGGAGTGGTTTTAAAAGTTGCTCCACAATAAGTGAGATTGCGGGCGAAAGTGACTGTTGTTGCGCGCGACTCTGCTCGGCAACAATCTTGGAAATACTAAAATGTACCAGTGTAACGATAGCGATAACCACTACCGCGAATAACACTAAAATGCTTCTATGCAGTGTTCTAAATGTGTTCACAGACTGCGCATGCTCCCTTGCCTGACTGAACTTTACCTATAATGGTAAGTATACCTGTTGCAATATTGAACTACTAGGTGACTATCATTAACTTTAGACTAAATAACAATGAAGGAAAACACCTAGTTTTCGCACTCTGCAAATAGCTTTTGATCACGAATGAACCGCTGACATATGCTATTTCCTTGGTTACACTATGCTCCGATTTTTCATTCTCTTTGCGAAATAAAGGAATTATATGGCTTTCTCAGTGGTTGTTTTAGCGGCGGGTAAAGGTACTCGTATGAAATCATCGTTGCCCAAGGTGTTACACAAAGTAGGTGGTGTACCTATGGTGCAGCGAATTATCAACACAGTAAAATCACTGGGTGCTGACAATATTCATTTGGTCTACGGTCATGGCGGCGACCAGCTTAAGGCAACGGTTGTTGAAGATAATCTAAACTGGTGCTTACAGGCCGAACAGTTAGGTACAGGCCACGCTGTTCAGCAAGCGGCACCTCATATTAAAGACAATGAAGACGTGCTTGTTCTGGTTGGCGACGCGCCACTTATTCGCGAAGAGACACTAAGTGCGTTAAAAGCTGTGAAGGAAAGCTGTGATTTAGCACTGCTCACTGTAAATCTAGACGACCCCACAGGCATGGGCCGTATTATTCGTGAGAATGACAACATTACCGCGATAGTTGAGCACAAAGACGCCACTGATGCCCAGCGTGAAATTAAAGAAATTAACACCGGTATGATGATGATGTCTGGCGTTGATCTTAAGCGCTGGTTGGGCGAGTTAAGCAATGATAACGCGCAAGGTGAGTATTACCTTACCGACGTTATTGCCATGGCAGCGACCGAAGGCAAGCGAATTCAGTCAGCACAGCCACAGTCTGCGGTAGAAGTGGAAGGCGTTAATAATCGTTTGCAGTTAGCTAACTTGGAGCGCGCGCTTCAGCGTCGCCAAGCCGAGGAGCTAATGACCAATGGCGTGACCTTACTGGATCCTGCTCGTTTTGACTTACGCGGCCAGCTTGAAACCGGTAACGACGTAATTATCGACGTTAACGTTATTGTTGAAGGTAAGGTGACACTTGGTAGCAACGTCAACATTGGTGCAAACTGTATTCTGCGCAACTGTACTATTGCCGATAACGCTGTAATTGAAGCTAATTCTATTGTTGAAGAAGCCTGTGTAGGTGAAGCCTGTACGGTCGGGCCTTTCGCTCGACTACGCCCTGGTGCAGTAATGCAGAAAAATGCCAAAGTGGGTAACTTCGTGGAAATGAAGAAGGCTATTTTAGGCGAGGGCGCCAAAGCAAATCACTTAATCTACCTAGGCGATGCAGAAGTGGGTGCCAAAGCGAACATTGGCGCAGGCACTATTACCTGTAACTACGACGGTGTGAACAAGTCCAAAACCGTCATCGGCGAAAATGCCTTTATCGGCTCAAACTCGTCGCTTGTCGCGCCTGTAAACATTGGCAAAGGGGCTACTGTAGGTGCTGGTTCCGTGATCACGTCAACCGTAGACGAAGACGCGCTAGCCGTTGCCCGCGGTAAGCAGCGCAATATTCCAAATTGGCCGCGCCCGACCAAAAAATAAAGACGTACCCTTATTAAAGCTCGCTAACGGGTTACATGATGAGATAGGGCTGGCAAACACAAATAGTGATTAGCTAGCCCAGTTTCTTCTTCAGTCCCATCAAACTATCACCCAGTCAGAAAGATGACAAAATCAGAGGGCTTAAATTAACGTCTACTGTGTCGCTGTAAACACAACTCATTCAGCTATCTGTCTTCTAAATAATGAACTATCTATGGTTTCCCCTATCTATCATTACTGATAGTGTGTGTTTACTTACCTCTTAATTCTCGTTACACAAGGATATGCGATGATATCTACACTTCTGGTTGGCTTTGGATTTTCCGCCACAACCTTTCATTTGCCATTTCTAAATTATCTACCGCAGTTCTCTGTCGATGTGGTTATCTCTTCAAAACCTGATGTGGTTAACGCAGTTTTACCCCATGCTGAAGTGTATGGCTCGTTGGAAGAAGCGCTTAAAATTCACGATGTAGATTTGGTGGTTATTACAACCCCAAATCACCTTCATGGGCCACAGGCGAAACTGGCATTAGAGCACAGCTGTCACGTATTGGTAGAAAAGCCATTTACATTAGATAGTGAAGAAGCAGAAGCTTTAGTAGAGCTTGCACATTCTCAAAATAAACAGCTTTGTGTTTATCACAACAGACGTTTTGATGGCGATTTTCTTACGATTAAGCAGCTAATTAACGATGAAAAACTTGGCGACATTAAACGTTTGGAAAGCCGCTTCGATCGATTTCGCCCAGTACCACGAGACAGGTGGCGTGAAAATGCAGGGCCAGGAAGCGGTATCTTCTGGGATTTAGGTCCCCACTTAATCGACCAAGCGCTACAGCTTTTCGGCGAGCCGGAAGAAGTGTCGGCAAACATACAGGCCTTGCGTGAAAATGGACAGTCAGATGACACGTTCGATGTAACACTTCACTATGTTGATAAAGTTGTAAAGCTAGGTAGTTCAGCTTTTCAGGCAGGAGCAACATTGCGCTACGACTTGCAAGGCACAAAAGGCAGCTTTCGAAAGTTCTATTTAGATCCGCAAGAAGATCAATTGCGTGCAGAGCTATCCTTTGATGATGAACACTGGGCGATTACAAAAGATAACGAGCATGGCGTGCTAGCTGTGGTCAATGAAAGCGGCCAGCTAGTTGAAGAGACGGTGACAACATTGAAGGGTGAATATCTCACGTTTTTCAATCGCCTTGCTCACGCTATTGAAGACGGTAAATTCTCGCCGGCTGACGCGAGTACGGTCGTACCTGTTATCAAAGTCATTGAGCTAGCCATAAAAGCGAGTGCTCAAAAGAAATCGCTGGCGTTTAATTAAACAATTACCTTGATCGTCGTTTCAATTTAACTTACGATGCTTTCACTTTAAAACTAATAACTTTCGTTTTGAAAGTTATGATTGAATGTTGAAGGTGTGTTTGCGGACTGTTTTGCAGACTTTTCATGGCTTGTTCTCAATTGGAACAACGCGTACAGGAAGGTTTAGCGAGAAGGCGGCAAGAGCATGAGGTTATATTGAAAAGTAGTAAATCGGTTGAACAGCGCCGCCAGCAGATAGTGGCGTGGGTGAAAGAGCATGGTCAATCTCAAGTTGAAGATTTGGCCGTGCGTTTTGCTACGTCTGAAGTCACCATTAGAAAAGATCTCGCAGCCCTTTCGCAGCAAGGTTTACTGATTCGACAGTTTGGTGGCGCAGTACCTGTACCATCATCTACCAACTCAAATGCTGGGCCATCTCAATTAATTACCAGTGACCCTTTCACGAATTCAACTACTAGCCCAGCAATTAACGCTATAGGCCAACTTGCAGCGAGCTTGGTCAAACCGGGCAATAAGCTCGTTATAGACTGCGGGTCTACCACCGCATCCATCTTACCCCATTTATCACATGCCGATGATTTAGTGGTAATGACCAACACATTATCAACCGCCAATTACCTTACCCAAAGTGAAAAAGAGCCGACGGTGTTAATGGTAGGGGGCACATGGGATGCCCAATCTCAGTCGTTTCAAGGCGCTATGGCTGAACAGTTGGTTAGTGCCTATAGTTTTGACATTGCGTTTATTGGTGCCGCGGGCATAGATGTCAACAGAGGCACCACCACCTTTAACGAGCTTATTGGTGTAACCCGCGCCATGGCTGTGGCGGCTAGTAAGGTGGTTATAGTAGCCAGCTCAAAGAAATTAACGCATAAAATGCCTAACCTAGAGCTAAGCTGGAAAAACATTTCTGTTTTGATCACTGATGAAGGCATTTGTAAACAAGACAAACTTAATATTGAAAATCAGGGCGTGACAGTACTTATTGCAGCGCCGAGTGGAGAATAATTATGTGTGGAATAGTTGGCGCTGTAGCTGAGCGTAACGTGGTTGAAATCCTATTAGAAGGTTTAAAAAGACTGGAGTATCGCGGCTATGATTCAGCTGGCGTAGCGCTATTGCAAGGCGACGGCACGCTTACGCGTATTCGCCGTACAGGCAAAGTACAAGAGCTTGCTGATGCGGTGGCAGAAGGTGAAGCTTTGGGTACAACTGGAATTGCTCATACCCGTTGGGCAACGCACGGTGGTGTGACTGAAGCGAATGCGCACCCACACTTTTCAACTGAACGTGTAGCTGTTGTTCACAATGGTATTATTGAAAACTACGTTAACTTAAAAGCACAGTTAAAAGAGCAGGGCTATACCTTTACCAGCGACACCGACACAGAAACTATTGCTCACACCGTACACGAAGAGCTTAAGTCAGGTAAGACTTTACTAGACGCTGTGCAAAGTGCCGTTAAAACCTTCCACGGTGCGTATGGCACCGTCATCATGGATAAAGAAGATCCTAGTCGCGTAGTGGTTGCACGTTCGGGCAGCCCGCTTGTAATTGGTTTGGGGCTTGGCGAAAACTTCATTGCGTCAGATCAAATGGCATTATTGCCAGTGACACGCCGCTTTATCTTTTTAGAAGAAGGCGATGTGGCAGAGATTACTCGTCGCGACGTTAAAATCTTCGATAAAGACGGCAATGCCGTTGAACGCGAAGTGATTGAGTCGAATATCGAGCACGACGCGGGTGACAAAGCGGGTTACCGCCACTACATGCTTAAGGAAATTCACGAGCAGCCAACCGTTGTTCGTAATGCGCTTAAAGATCGTATTGACGAAAACGGACGTACTGCTGACATATTTGGTAAAGGTGCTGACGAGATATTCAAAAAAGTACAGCATGTACAAATTATTGCCTGTGGTACCAGCTACCATGCGGGTATGACGGCGCGCTATTGGCTAGAACAATATGCAAATGTGTCGTGCAACGTAGAAATTGCATCAGAATTCCGTTACCGCAAGTCAGTAGTGCACCCAAACAGCCTGCTTATTACTATCTCTCAATCAGGTGAGACAGCCGATACGTTAGCTGCCCTTCGCTTAGCAAAAGAGCTGGGCTATATGTCTAGTTTGACTATCTGTAACGTTCAGGGTTCGTCATTAGTACGCGAGTCAGACCTTGCATTTATGACCCGCGCTGGCGCGGAAATTGGCGTTGCGTCTACCAAAGCTTTCACTACTCAGCTCACTGCGTTCTTAATGCTTACCCTAGCACTGGGCAAAGAAAACGGCATGACAGACGCTGACAGCAAAGCTATTGTCTCTGCGCTTCATAGTCTACCTGCAAAGCTTGAAGAGACCTTAGCGATAACTGGTGGCATTGAAGATTTAGCTGAAGAATTTGCAGATAAGAACCACAGCTTGTTCCTAGGTCGTGGCGATCAATACCCTATTGCCATGGAAGGAGCGCTTAAGCTTAAAGAGATTTCTTATATTCATGCGGAAGCGTATGCGTCTGGGGAATTGAAACACGGCCCACTTGCGCTTATTGATGACGAAATGCCCGTTATTGTGGTTGCACCTAACAACGAACTCCTCGAGAAGCTAAAGTCGAACGTTGAAGAAGTACGTGCCCGTGGCGGCATCATGTATGTATTTGCGGATAAAGATGCGGCGTTTGAAGGTGATGAAACCATGCGCGTTATCAACGTACCGCACTGCGACGAACCAATCGCACCTATCATTTATACCTTGCCACTACAACTTTTGAGCTACTACGTAGCGCTAATTAAGGGCACCGACGTTGACCAGCCGCGTAACTTGGCGAAGTCGGTTACGGTGGAATAAAGCACACTGCTGAAGCACTTATTCGTGTGGGATAGTAATAAACAATCATACTAAGTATTAAAGTATCATACTGAGTAATAGAGTTGCATACCAAGACCGTCAGAACTATGCTTATTTAATGAGCTGAGTCAGGCGGTTTTTTTTATGGCATCGTACAAGAAGGGATTTACCGAGGTTAAATTCGATAAGTGGATCAAAGAGGGTCGCGGTAGCGGCCAGCATGCAGACTACAGACCTTGGTTAACGGTTAGAGATTTTCCTTCTCTAGGCCGCGTTCATCGAGTCTTTGGCCATAAATCGAAACGAACCCATCATCTATTTTCTGATCTTGAACTTTGCGTTTTCTTGATGCTGGAATGGCACAGTGAAGTCACCCAGATCCGCGAGCAATTTCCACTGGAGCGGGATCTTACCCGTAGACTGGCAATAGATTCAGGGATAAAACACCCCAATATCGCCGGGTTAGACCAGTATATGTCGTCGGATTTTTTGGTCGACTCTACCGACGAAAAAGAGCCTAGATGGGTACTACAGGCTAAGTATGCATCAGCTCTCAACGATGTCAGAACTGTGGAAAAAGTGGAACTCGAACGCCGATATTGGCAAGAAAAAACCTTGCCTTGGTATTTGATAACAGATCAGGACGTGCCAGATGTAGTAACCAATAATATCAAGTGGCTCTATCCGGCTCAAAGAGAGGAAGAAAAAGATGCTGAGCTGGCGCTGCAGCAGATCGAATTCTATGCCCACCACTTCAAAAAAAGCCCTCACAAGACGGTACTTGTCATCTGTAAAGAGATGGACATCGCTTATGACCTGCAGCTCGGCGAATCGCTTTACGAAGTTAGGTGTTTGTTAGCCAAGCGCTATTTCTCCTTCGATATATTTATTCCGACCACAAAGCTCAAGGCGTGTGATTTAAAAGCCGGAGAGCTGGGTTTTATCCGGGAGACATATCTTGTTTCGAATCAATGAAGTTCTTAAGATCGGCGAACGTAGTTACCGCGTTCTACAGTTGCTAGGTGAATACCTAGTATGGATAGATATTAACGACGAGTCTGCGTTCCCTGAATTAGCTTCTATCGACGAATTGATAAAAGCCATTGAGCAGGAAAACCTTGAGCGTGTCGAGGACCCATATCGCGAATTAGCCTTTGAAACGCCTAATGAAGGAAGCACTGCCAGAACCAAACGCGACACTAACTATGCTCTGATCAAACCGCTGCTCATTTTACCCGACTTCTTTGTACCGAAAAGCCGTGGCGCTGTCATTAAAAGCATCCTCGCCGAACATGGCTCTACCAAGCAGACTTTGTATAGGTTAGCTCGTCGCTACTGGCAGCGCGGGCAGACGCCGAATTCCTTATTGCCTGACTACAAAAATTCTGGCGGCAAGGGTAAGAGGCGGATAGCCAATGACAAGAAACTTGGGCGTCCGCGTAAATATGAGCCTGGCATCGGAGCCAAAATTGATGAGTTTATAGAGCGCCTGTTTCGTATGGCCATTGATCGTTATTTGTTGAAGGACAAAGGACATTCATTCCCCTATGCCCATCGTCGCTTCGAGACTCTATATCTAAACTATTTCCCCGATACACCTCAAGAAGAATTGCCCAGCAACTGGCAGATGATGCATTTTTATAAGCGCGAGTATTCTCAACCGGACAAGCTCAGAAAGCGTGTGTCGAGCATAGAATATAACAAGGATA
>Ga0066367_1000136_pt1 | contig 13087 bp, 10 predicted proteins | sample Knorr_S7_td_AAIW_FD_77335 | JGI IMG/M metagenome (GOLD analysis project Ga0066367, IMG submission 77335) | Marine microbial communities from Southern Atlantic Ocean transect - Knorr_S7_td_AAIW_ad_750m_LV_A | ecosystem: Environmental > Aquatic > Marine > Oceanic | place: Atlantic Ocean...
ACGCCGGGCGCACTCCTCCAGGGTTTCCCCCATCTCCAGATGGCCGCCAGCAGAAGCCCAAGTGTCCTCGCCGTGGGAGCCGTGGCGTTTGGCCAAGAAAACCCGGCTGCCCTGTAGGAACACCACACCCACTCCTACCTGGGGCCTTATCTGATCGTTCGTCATGCCGCCGAGTATACCACCCCCCATGAGCCTGGGTACCCTGGCATTCGCCTTCAGATCCAGCCAAAACCAGCCCAGGATGATGGATTGTTCAGGCGTCTTCCAGGTGCCTTATAATGGGTGACCGGAAAGATATTGGAAACGCTTATTCCGATCCCCAGTGAACGGAGGCTTCGGTTATGCCAGACCTGCAAAGAACGACACTCGACCCGCCCAATGCTCCCAAGCCGCTGGGCGCCTATTCCCATGCCGTCAAGGTATCGGCTGGAAGCCTGCTTTACATCGCCGGTCAGGTGGGTGTGGACGCCGATGGCAAACTGGCTGGCCCGGATGTCGTTGCCCAAACACGCCAGGTCTTCCAAAACCTCGGCCACGTGCTGGCCGGGGCCGGAGCAACCTTCATCAACGTGGTTGAGTTCACCACCTATCTGGTGGGAAGAAGCTCCATACAACCATTCATCGACGCCCGCACCGAACTGTTCCCCGGCCTATATCCCGGCGGCGACTATCCTCCAAACACCCTTCTGGTCATCGCCGGTCTGGTGCAAGAGGAGTTTCTGGTGGAGATTAAGGCCGTGGCGGCCCTGCCCTAACTTTTAGACCCTGGGAGGTTCCTTTGGCTAACCGAGAACGTCTGATACAAACGTTGACCGACTTGATTCGCATCGATAGTCCAACCGGAGAAGAGGACGAGATCGATCAGGAAGTAAGCTCCCGGTTGGCGGCCTTGGGCTTTGAGATTTACCACGACAGTTTCAAAAACATCATCGCCAAACTGTCGGGAGACGGCGAACCGTTACTGCTATCGGCCCACATCGATACCGTCGAGCCGGGCCGGGGCATCCGTCCGGTGCTGGACGGCGACGTTCTACGCTCCGATGGAACCACCATCCTGGGCGGCGACTGCAAGGCGGGTCTCACCATCGTGTTGGAGGCGTTGACCTCGGTGGTTGATGCCGGGGCCAAACACCGTCCCATCGAAGTTGCCTTCACTCGCGCCGAAGAGGGCGGACTTGTCGGTGTGCACAATCTCGAGTTCTCCCAGCTTACGGCGAAGTCCGGCGTTGTCTTCGACGGCGAAGGCTCGGTGAACCGGATATCGGTGGCCGCGCCCTCCCAGAACGTGGTCACGGCCAACATTCGTGGCCTCGCCGCCCATTCGGGCGTGGAGCCGGAGAAGGGACTTTCATCCATCCTGATCGCGGCGGAGATTCTGACCCAGCTTCCTCTGGGCCGGATCGACTCCGAGACCACCGCCAACGTGGGCCGCATCGACGGCGGGCTGAAGCGAAACATCATTCCGGAAGAAACTTTCATGGACGGAGAGATACGCAGCCGGGACAACGCTAAGCTGGACCACTACTCCGACGAGTTCCGCCGCATCTTCAAGGAGGCCGCCGCCCGCCACCCGGATGCTCAGATCGATCTGGACATCCGCAACACCTACCAGGCGTACAAGGTGGACGCCTCCCACCCCACCGTCACCATGTTGGGCCGGGCTCTCGCCCAGATCGGACTGGAACCCCTCCTAGAGGCCACCGGCGGCGGCTCCGACGCCAACGTCTTCCACGAGAACGGCATCGTGGCCTTGCCAGTAGGGATAGGAGTCCGCTCCTTCCACACCACTAACGAGACTGCGCACATCTCCGAGATCGTGCAGGGCGCGGAGATGTGCGAGGGGGTCATCCGGGGGGTGTAGGGGACACTGCACCTAGCCTATGCGGTTGACGCCCCACCTCGTTAAACCAGATAATTGCAATCAGTAGGCGCAAGTAAGTCACCATCAAACTACCCCTCGGAGGAACTCTCTGATGTCAACCGCCATCCGCAAACGTCAACTGGGTAGGCCCGTTTCCATCGTCGGCGCCGGTATGTCCCGCTTTGGGGCCTTTGCGGACAAAGACAGCCGGGATCTGTTCGTTGAAGCCTTCCAGGACATGCTAGACAACTTGGACCAGGGCATCGATGTCCGGGACATTGAGTGCGCCTATGTGGGTAATTACTCTTCCGATCTCTTCGAACATCAGGGGCACACCGCACCCATCATCGCCGATTGGCTGGGCTTGACTCCCATGCCGGTGACCCGTATCGAGAATGCCTGCGCCAGCAGCGGCAGCGCCCTACGGGAAGGCATAATGGCTATCGCGTCGGGGTTATACGACATCGTTTTGGTGGGGGGCATGGAGAAGATGACCAGCCTGCCCACCGAGGGAGTAACCGATGTGCTGGCAACGGCCGCCGACGGTCTTTACGAGGTGCCAGCCGGACTGACCTTCCCCGGAATCTTCGGGGCCATCGCCACCGCCCACATGGACCGGTACGATACCAACCTAGACCACCTGCTAAAAGTGGGCATCAAGAACCACAAGAACGGCGCATTAAATCCTAAGGCCCAGTTCAATGTCACCATCCAGAGTTTGATGGAGCGCCGGATGGCCCGGGCTCAAGAGCGTGGCCAACCGGTACCCGAATACGCTACCGAGATTGACTTCCTTAGCGACCCCGGAGCCAATCCGTGGATCGCCTGGCCCTTACGGCTCTACGATTGCGCTCCCATTACCGACGGCGCAGCCTGCGTGTTGTTGGTAGCCTCGGAAATAGCCCAAAACTTTTCCGATAAGCCTATCGAGATAGCCGGCACGGGCCAGGCCAGTGGACGGCCTCTTCACGACGCCGACGAGCTGACATCCCTGTCCGCCGCCAAAGCCGCTGCCGGAGTAGCCTATGAGATGGCTGGAGTGACCGCTGACGACATCCAGGTAGCCGAGGTTCACGACTGCTTCACCATCGCGGAGATTATAGCCACGGAGGATCTGGGGTTCTTCGCTCCCGGTGAAGGCGGCAGGGCCGTTGACGAGGGTAGGACCGCCTTGCATGGCGACAAGCCCATCAACACCTCCGGCGGGCTAAAAGCCAAAGGGCACCCGGTGGGCGCTTCCGGCGTCGCTCAAGTAGCAGAGATATTCCACCAGCTACGGGGTGAGGCCGGCGACCGACAGGTGAACAAACCCAATCTGGAATTGGGCCTAACCCACAACGTGGGCGGCACCGGCGGAACTTGCGTGGTCAACATCCTGCGTCGAAGCAGTTAGATCCGGATAACGATAGCCACGGAGACACATAGATCACGGAGTTTCTTTTAATTCTCGGTACCCTCTGTGTCTCTGTGGCAAACCAGGAGCCACGATGGCCGAAGAGAATCGGGCGTTTACCGCAGCCTCTTTCAATACCTACCTAACCAAAGAAAAGAAGTTGGTGGGAGTGCGTTGCCGTGCCTGCGGAACCCTATCTCCGGAGCCCCGGCCCATGTGTCACTCCTGTCGCGGGCGTGACATGGAGTGGTACGAGTTCAGCGGCAAGGGAAAGCTAAGCACCTTTACCTGCATATCCATAGTACCGGCCCACATGATGGAAAAGGGTTACGGCCGGGATAATCCCTACTGCACCGGAATCGTAACCTTGGAGGAAGGACCGAGGTTGAGCGCCCGAATAGTCGGCGTGGATGCCGCCAATCCCGAGGACATCAAGACAGGAACGGAAGTGATTCTGGACCTGGCGGAGGTGGACTCCGAGAGTCCAACCCCCACCTTTCGACCAGCATAAACGAGCTATCAGCCTTCAACAATCAGCTTTTGCGTTGTCCTGACAGCTAATGGCTGATAGCTTAAAGCTCGACTAATCGAATCCGCGAGTTCCGACCCAACCGGTTCCGGAGACATCGACTATCTCGCCATTGGGTCCCGTGTATTTGGTTTCCACGTTAGCGTGGGCAGCGCCCGGCATACCGATGCCCAGGGCCTGATTGATGTCATCCCGGGGCGCCGAGCCGGCCTCATCCAGCTTCTTTTCTACGTCTTCCAGGTTTTCCACTTCGAAGCCGATGTGGTGGATGCCACTGTAATTCTGACCGTACTCCGCTCCAGCCACTTGGTCGTTCTGGAAGTCCAGGATCGCCAGGTTGATGTTGCCGTCACTGAGGTAATACCCCTTGGCATTGGGGCTGTCGAGCTTGGCAATCTCCCGAAGACCGAACACATCGATATAGAACTTGGCTGTCTTGTCGGGATCCTGGGTGGCGATGGCTATATGCTTAATCTTCGGCATGATTCTCCTCTTATTAGCCTCAAAATAGGCCAGCGTCAAAGCTGATAACCTGCACTGGCCGGGTTACGTCCCAAGATACCATTTTTACGGGTAGGCTGCTACCCTGTCACGCCATCCAGAAGATCCGGCTCCGTACGTACCTCTGGTATGGGCACGGCTAGCCGTGCCCATACGGAAACCACACGCAAGATGTAAAAGGTCTTACCAACGCAAACGATTGTTTACTACTCATGGAATCGACCCTTAGAATAGGTTGGCTATGGAATATACCTTGGATAAAATGACCGCCGCCGATTGGGAGGCGGTCCGAGACATCTACCTGGAGGGTATCGCCACCAGGAACGCGACGATAGAAACCGAATCACCTGATTGGGACGAGTGGAATGCCAACCACCGTTCCGATTGCCGGCTTGTTGCTCGGTCTGATGACAAAGTTCTCGGCTGGGCGGTTCTTAGCCCGGTGTCTCAGAGAATCGCATATTCGGGAGTAGCCGAAGTGAGCATCTACGTGGCGGCTTCCGCTCGTGGCACTGGGGTAGGCAAGGCCCTGCTCGGAGCTCTCATCAAAGCATCAGAAGAGGCGGGGGTCTGGTCGCTCCAAGCCGGAATATTCCCGGAGAATACGGCCAGCATCGCGTTGCACAAGGGCGTTGGGTTTCGGGAGATTGGCGTCCAAGAACGTAAGGGATTCTTGGACGGCGTCTGGCGCGACGTGGTCCTAATGGAGCGGCGTAGCCAGGTCGTCGGCGTTTGATCCTCCGTGTACTCTCACCTGGTCACAGTGGTTTAGACAATTACCCTTCCCTCCCCTTAAATCGCGCTCATGGCTGAGGCCTAACCTCCGTGTTAGAATGATTCACGTGTTAGAATGGTTCAAAAGTAGCAACCATGCGCTCTCTAGACCCTGTTCGATCTAGAAACAGGGGCGTATCCGAAACGATGTGGCAAGCCTTTGGAATCCACGACAGCCCTCTGGATCGGCCACCAACAGCAACTATGGGAGGAGAATCATATGACCGCCAATGGCAGAATGAAGTTCGGCGTTTTCATGGCGCCGTTCCACCGAACGACCGAAAACCCGACGTTGGCCCTGGACCGGGACCTGGAGTTGATTCAATGGCTGGATACTCTGGGATATGACGAAGCCTACATCGGTGAGCACCACAGCGCCGGTTGGGAGACCATAGCATCGCCAGAGGTGTTCATTGCCACCGCAGCCGAGCGAACCAAGCGCATCCGCCTGGGAACCGGCGTCATCAGCTTGCCTTACCATCACCCTTACATGGTGGCCAACCGCATGGTGCTTCTTGACCATCTGACCAAGGGCAGAGTCATCTTGGGAGTGGGACCCGGAGCCTTGAATACCGATGCCTACATGTTCGGCATCGACCCCGCCCGGCAGCGGGAGATGATGGACGAGTCTCTGGGCATCATCCTTCGCCTGATGACCGAGACGGAACCCATCACTTACAAGAGCGACTGGTTCGAACTTAACGATGCCATGCTCCAACTGCGGCCATACCAGAAACCCCACATCCCGGTGGCCGTGGCGTCGGTCGAATCGCCCTCCGGAGTAACCTTGGCCGGAAAGCATGGCGCAGCCGTTCTATCCATGGCGGTACCACGGGGCACCGTGCGCCAAACAACCTTGCAAGACCTGTGGTCCATCGCCGAAGAGTCGGCAGCGGAACACGGACAGGAAGTTAGGCGCGAAGATTGGGGCATCGTCTCCGGCGTACACCTGGCGGAAACCCGCAAGGAAGCCTTCGAGGATATCCGCGAGGGCGGCGCGCGAGTCGTAACCGAGTACTTCGCCAACACCCTGGGAAATCCGGCCCCGGACGTCCCTCGGGATCAGATAGTCGACCACATGGTCAAGAATAACCAGTGGATCGTAGGTACCCCCGAAGACTGCATCGCCGGTATCGAGAGATTGCAGGAGATGAGCGGTGGCTTTGGCAGCTTCATGATCCGAGTGGAAGACTGGGCCTCCCGGGAAAAGGTGAACCGCAGCTATGAACTGCTGGCCCGCTACGTCATGCCTCATTTCCAGGGCAGCCTCGTCGGGATTCAGAACTCCTCCCGCTGGGCCAGCACCATCAAAGAGGAGCTACAGGCCAACCGCAGGATCGCGATTCAGCGGGCAACGGACACTTGGGACGCTCGGAACGAGCCCGAAAAGGTCAACCAGGCCGACTAGCCGAACTCCGGATTAAACGGGTATGGGGCTATAGGCCGGTACCCAACTAAACACCGCCGGAGAGAACATCGGCGGTGTTTGTTATTTTCAGTCCGAAGTTGGTGCAAATCGGCCAGGAATATGGTCGATTGCCACAATGGCTTGGACATAGACATCTGGTATCATAGATTGAAACGTAGTGTTAATTATAGAACCGGCGTGCCTTCAGACGCGGGGACAGTATCCGCTCCCGCAACTCCTGAGGAGCCAGAGCGAAATCCCGAAGAGCCGGGCGAGGTGACCCATTATGCGGAAGACAAAGATTATCGTAACCATCGGACCCTCCTCGCGTGATCCGGAGATTTTGGACCAACTACTAGAGGCCGGCATGGACTGCGCCCGGTTGAATTTCTCCCACGGCACCCTAGAGGAGCATGGGGAAGTCATCCGCACATTGCGCGAGTTGTCTGATCGGCGGGAGCGTCCCGTAGCCATTCTCCAAGACCTGGGCGGCATCAAACTTCGCTTGGGTCAGATGGCTAACCCGGTTCAACTCAACCCAGGCGACGTGGTCTCCATGGTTTCGGATGCGGCGTCGGACCGCCCTGACGTTTTGCCCTTCCCCCAAGCAGGTGTGCTCCGCAACCTACGGCCCGGCCACCAGGTATTTATATCCGACGGCACAGTGTCCCTGGAGGTATTGGAAGCTGGAAAGGACAGCGTAAAGATGCGGGTCCTCAGCTCTGCGGCCAGTATTTCCTCGTTCAAAGGAGTCAATCTTCCCGGTGTGACCATCGACCAACCGGTGTTGACCGAAGCGGATAAGGTCGCCTTGCAGTTCGGCATGCAACAAGATGTGGACTGGGTAGCGGTGTCCTTCGTCCGAAGATCCGCCGACATCACCTACGCCAAGGATTATCTGAGATCCATCGGAAGCAACTCCCTAGTGATGGCCAAGATGGAACGGGGCGACGGAATAGACAACATAGACTCCATATTGGAGGAGGTAGACGGGGTTATGGTGGCCCGGGGCGACATGGGAGTGGAGATTCCCATGGAGCAAGTACCTTTGGTCCAGAAATCCATGGTCAAGAAAGCCAATGAGGCCGCTAAAGTTTCGGCCATCGCTACGCAGATGCTTCTCTCCATGGTTGAGTCGCCAACACCGACCAGGGCCGAGGTTTCGGACATCACCAACGCCGTGCTGGACGGCTGCGACGCCATTCTGTTGTCGGACGAAACTGCGATGGGCAAATTCCCCGTGGAAACGGTGAAGGTTGCCGAATCCACGATACGGTCTGCCGAGTCCATATATCCCTACCACCAAGAGCACAGTCCTCGAGACCGTACCCAAGCCGTCGCTTTGGCCGCTGGGCAACTGGTAAAATCCCTGAACTCCAAGCCAATCGTCATCACCAGCACCGGCCGGGCCGCCTTTGAAGTATCCCGGGTCCGTCCGGAGAACGGGGTCTTAGTGTTCTCCCACGATGAAGCAGTATTGCGAAAGATGTGCATGGGCTGGGGCCTATACCCGGTAGGCGTTGTTCCACCGGAACGGGACGTAGCAACGCTGGTCGGGATGCTGATCGATGCATCACTGGAATCTGGAATGGTTAAAGACGACGACGTCGTGACCATCGTCCACGGGTTCATGCCCGGTGTCACTGGTACAACCAACACGATTCAAGTCCTGGACGTTTCCGAGTATTTATCCCGCTCCTCGACTAGGCAGACAGCTGCGGTGGTGACCTAGTACGTTTTCGAAATCTCCCAAGGATTGAATCTGACGCTTCGACGGCCTCAGCAGGAACGGTTGTTGTCACTCCTGATGAGGCTGTTGAACCACTCTCATAGGCATTCGGATAGACCCTTGTTCAATCCGCGCCTATCTGTCATTGTTCAGGCACTGGTAGCAATCGCTCTGATTGTCTCTTGTGCCCAAGCCACGATTGACCCTACGCGAACTACCGCGCCCACCAGCACGCCACCCCCCACGCTAACCCCCACCCCAGTCTCCACGAATGGATCTAGCGCCGAATCATTGCCTTCGCCAGATCCAGAATGGCCCGATAGACTTACTCATCTACTATCTCTCATCCCTAGCAATCACAGCCCCGCGATCTTCCTGGACGTAAAAGCAGCCCTGGCCGATCCAGATATCCGCCAATCGTTGGACCTAGAGGTGCTGGGACTTCTGGACACTCTACAACCCGGCGCTTCGAAGTCCGTGGACTCGGCGGTTGTTGCTTTTCGCCAGGATGGCGGCGGAATGGTAACGGTTATCCGAGGCGTCTTGGACGTAGACGGCCTACTAACAGTGGCGGGAGGTCTGGGCCTTGTCTCGCCGAGCCCGGAACCGGAGAGATATAGGGGATACAATGTCCGCATCGTTGATGTGTTCGGCATCTCTCTTGCGTTGGCCTCGGTGGATGAATTCACGCTCGTGATAGCAACCGGGTCTCCCACCGGAGGCACTACCGGAACGGAGCATCTCAAGGCGGCTTTGGATTCCTCCGACGGGCTGGCAGCGGGGTTACTGGACGACCCGGAGACCGCTCGACTGGTAAGTGAATTGCCTGCGGGCGTCACGACGGTGGTGTTGGGAGACTGCGCTAACCTAGCAACTCTGTTTTCCCTTGAAACTCTGCGGGGATGCACCGGGGCCGCAGTCAGCGCAGACATTGCCGAGTCCGGTTCAGGAGCAATCAACGCTTTCGTGAGCTATCAAGACGAAGTCCAAGCTTCTGTAGCTATGGATCTGATGGGACATGTAGGAGTTGAACAGGACGGTCTGTCTCTGGAGAGAATCGCCATGTTGCAAGAGGGTTCGTTGCTACGGCTGAGGCTACCTGCCGATATACATCAGATCGAATCAGTCTTCGACGCACTGGGGATTCCGTGACAACAAAGGGCCACGGATAGCATCCAGGTCAGTTGAACGTCCCAGAGAGGCCATGGTTCCGCGATGTACTAAGCTAGACGGTTATAGGGAGGGAATGGGGGAGACTGGTGCGGCCCATCAGGTATGAGTCAACGCCACGGGCCATTTCCCGGCCTTCGGCGATGGCCCAGACCACCAATGACTGACCCCTTGAAGCGTCGCCGCCGGTGAATACTCCGGGACGGCTGGTCATCTTGTTCTCATCGGCCTTGATGTTGCCTCTGGGATCCAACTCCAAAGCCAGGTCCTCAACCATTCCCTTATGTTCCGGATGGAGGAAACCCATCGCCAGCAGCACCAGATCGGCGTCTACATCGAATTCGCTGCCCTCGATCTCCTGCATGATGGGACGTCCATTCTCGTCGAACTGGCTCCAGTCTAGGCGAACGGCGTGGAGTTGTTCCAACTGTCCGTTTCTACCGGTGAAGGACTTAGTCAGGATGTCGTAATCGCGAACGCCACCCTCTTCGTGGGCTGGTGACGAACGCAATATCATGGGCCACTGGGGCCAGGGATTGTTGGAGCGGCGCTTCTCCGGCGGCTCCGACAGCAGTTCAAATTGATGAACGACTTCGGCTCCTTGCCGAAGCGCGGTACCCAAGCAGTCGGCTCCGGTGTCTCCGCCGCCTAGAATCACCACCCGTTTACCCTCGGCGCTGATTCGTTCCGAAGGGTCGATGGTCTGACCGGCGAGCAGCCTGTTCTGCTGGGTAAGGTATTCCATAGCGAAGTGGACGCCAGCCAGTTCCCGGCCCGGCGCCGGCAGATCCCTAGCTTCGGTGGAACCGCAGGTTAGACAGACTGCGTCATATTCATCCAGCAACCGCTGAACAGGGAAGTCTTGTCCCACATTGACACCGGTCCGGAATTCGACGCCTTCCTCTGACAACAGGTCGACGCGTCTGACCACTACCTCTTTGTCCAGCTTGAAGTCGGGGATCCCCAGAATCAGCAGGCCGCCGATATATTCGTTCCGCTCAAAGACGGTTACCCAGTGGCCAGCCCGGTTCAGTTGCTGGGCCGCCGCCAGACCCGCCGGTCCGGAACCCACCACCGCAACCTTTTTCCCGGTGCGGTTTCGTGGCGGCTCCGGCTTGATCCAACCCTCAGCGAAACCACGGTCGGCAATCTCTTTCTCGATATACTCGATCGTTACCGGATCGTCATTGATGTTCAGAACGCATGCGGCTTCACATGGCGCAGGACATATCCGTCCAGTGAACTCAGGAAAGTTGTTGGTGGACTGCAGTACCCGCAGCGCCGCTTCCCAATTACCCAGGTAAACTTGGTGGTTGAAGTCCGGAATCACGTTGCCCAGGGGACAACCCATGTGGCAGAAGGGGACGGAGCAGTCCATGCAGCGGCTGCCCTGATCTTTTGCCTCAGTCTCCGGCCAGTCCTGGTACAACTCGCGGTAGTCGCCCATCCGCTCGTCGACAGGACGGCGCTGGGGAGGGACGCGTGGTGTCTGCAGGAACCCTGAAGGGTCACCCATGGGGCACGAATTCCATCTTTGGGTCTACTCCTTGGGCCCTACGTTCCTCTAATACTCGCCGGTAATCTCTAGGCATAATCTTCTTGAACCGGGGAAGAGCATCTTCCCAGTTGTCCAATATGCGCTTGGCCGGCGCGCTACCGGTATAGTTCAAGTGGTCTTCTATCATCGATCGGAGGGTTTCGATATCCTCGAGATCTTCCACCGATTCCAAGTCTGCCATTCCAGGATTGAATCGTATCTCGAAGTCCCCTTCATCGTCGTAGACGAAGGCGACGCCGCCGCTCATTCCGGCACCGAAGTTGCGGCCGGTGCTGCCCAAGACGGCCACCGATCCACCGGTCATATACTCACAACCGTGGTCTCCTATACCTTCGATAACAGCTCGGACGCCGCTGTTGCGTACGCAGAAGCGCTCGCCAGCGCGGCCACGGATATAAACTTCTCCGCCGGTGGCTCCGTACATCGCCACGTTGCCGATGATTATGTTGTCTTCAGCTACGAAAGTAGCATCGGAGGGCGGACACACCACGATTCTGCCACCGCTGATGCCCTTGCCGACGTAGTCGTTAGTGTCGCCTTCCAGATCGATATCTATTCCCTTAGCCAGGAACGCACCGAAGCTCTGGCCGGCCGATCCAGTGAACTTAATCTTGATGCTACCAGCCGGGAGTCCTGCCTCGCCGTAGCGTTTGGCAACTTTGCCGCTGAGCATAGCGCCCACGGTCCGGTCCGAGTTACGTATCGGAAGGTCTATAGTCACCGGCTGCTGATGTTCCAACGCAGGCTGGGCCAAGGCAATGAGTTGGTGGTCCAAGGCCGTTTCAAGACTATGATCCTGACTCTCCACGCAATAAACAGCCACTTCGTCGGACTTGGGATCCCGGTACAGAAGCCTAGACAGGTCCAATCCCTTGTCTTTCCAATGACCGATGGCTTCCTGCGAGTCCAGGATATCCGACCGGCCTACCATCTCGTTAACAGTGCGAAAGCCCAACTCCGCCATGATTTCCCGCATCTCTTCGGCGATGAAGGTGAAGTAGTTAACCACGTAGTCCGGCTTCCCGGCGAACATCTTGCGAAGGTCCTGGTCTTGGGTGGCGATGCCAACCGAGCAAGTGCCCAAGTGGCATTTGCGCAGCATGATGCAACCGCTCACGACTAGAGCGGCGGTAGCGTAGCCGAACTCCTCAGCTCCCAACAGTGCGGCGATAACCGTGTCCCGTCCTGTCTTTAGCTGACCATCGGTTTGTACAACGATTCGGCTACGGAGGTCGTTTGCCACCAGCACCTGCTGGGTTTCGGCTAGGCCCAACTCCCAGGGCAAGCCTGCGTACTTGATGGAAGACTCGGGGGAGTTACCGGTTCCACCGTCGTGGCCGCTGATCAGAACCACGTCGGCATGGCCCTTAGCCACACCGGCGGCGATAGTGCCTACCCCTACCTCGGAAACCAGTTTGACGTGGATCCGGGAGTCGGGGTTGATTGTCTTCAGATCGTGAATCAACTGGGCCAAGTCTTCGATGGAATAGATGTCGTGGTGAGGTGGCGGAGAAATCAGTTCCACGCCAGGGGTAGTCTTGCGCACCCACCCGATGTAATCGTCAATCTTGTTGCCCGAGAGTTGACCGCCCTCACCGGGTTTGGAGCCCTGGGCCATCTTTATCTGCAAGTCAGTGGCATTAATCAGGTAGTTTGGAGTTACGCCGAACCGGCCCGACGCCACCTGCTTGATCGCGCTGCTACTGGAGTCACCGTGTTCATCGGTAGTATACCGGCGGTAATCCTCGCCGCCCTCACCGGTGTTGCTGCGAGCGCCGATACGGTTCATAGCCACGCCCATGGTTTCATGGGCTTCCTTGCTGATCGAACCCAAGGACACGGCTCCGGTGGCGAACCGTTTCACAATTTCGGAGGCAGGTTCTACCTCTTCCAACGGCACCGGTGTCCTGTCCTTTTTGAAATCCAGTAGGCCCCTTAGGGTGGCCGTTCTTTTCGACTGATCGTTGACCAGCTGGGCGAATCCGTTGTAGACCTCCCGGTTGTTGGACCGGGTCGCGTCCTGCAATCTAGCGATAACTTCCGGGTTCCATTGGTGGAACTCGCCGTCCCTACGCCACTGATAGTAGCCGCCGGGAGGAAGTTCCCGAGTCGCAGCAACTTGCTCCCCGGCGAAGGCCAACCGATGCCGCTCCAACGCTTCTGA
>Ga0066367_1000137_pt1 | contig 13084 bp, 10 predicted proteins | sample Knorr_S7_td_AAIW_FD_77335 | JGI IMG/M metagenome (GOLD analysis project Ga0066367, IMG submission 77335) | Marine microbial communities from Southern Atlantic Ocean transect - Knorr_S7_td_AAIW_ad_750m_LV_A | ecosystem: Environmental > Aquatic > Marine > Oceanic | place: Atlantic Ocean...
ATCCTGATTAAAAACCAGCATGACGTGGCGAGTACTATTTATCTGGGCTAAGGGCCTAGCCCTAACTGTGGCAAATTCCTGACCTGGGTCTACATATACACTGATAATTTCAGCAACTGGGTAATTCTTGGGATAAATCTGGCCCATTCCAGAGCTCACTAACAGATCTCCTGCGAGTATATCTTGAGTCTGGGTAACAAATTCAAGCTCCAGCTCCGTCGGGTTGGTTCGACTTCCTCGCGCCAGAGCTCGTTCGCCATTTCGGTTTACCTCAATCGGTGTGACATGATGAGAATCAGTAATAAGTAATATCCAGCTCGTGAAAGGTAGCACTTCATCTACTTGACCCATTAGTCCATTAGCATCCAGTAGGGGTTGACCGGCAAATACACCATCTCGGGCTCCTTTATTGATCAATACCCGTTTCGAGTACGGATCAGGCGCAATATTAATTATCTCCGCTGGCATTACCTCCCCCTCGATTACCTGAGTCGCATCGCTGAGTTCGAGTAGCCGGCTATTCTCACTAGCTAGGCTTTCTAGCAATTGCAATTCCTGTTGAGCGACCAGTAATTCCCCTCTTAGATATTCGTTCTCTTCCAGCAGATCGGTGCGGGACACGAAGACATCGTCTATCCAAAGGGAAACACGAGTAGGGATATCAGAAACCCAATAGATGGGCGTGGTTGCATAACCGAGACCAAATCGGACTTTTTCAAGATAACCGAAACGGTTATCAGCAAACATGATACACACTGATAATAGGAGAAAGGCGAGAGTCCGGTATCCCAGTGCAACGCCTTTTATGAACAGGGTCTTATCTATGGCTGGACTACCTCAGGTTTGGATAGCAGAAATTATAGAATCTGCCCTAACCGGCGTAAATGAGCGTTTTCGCTTAGACCATTACTCAAAGCTTGCCAGATCAACGTCGTTGGCATCCATCAGCTCCATGGCCTTACCGCCACCGCGAGCGACACAGGACAGCGGGTCTTCCGCGACAATCACCGGCAATCCGGTCTCTTCCGACAGTAATTTATCAATATCTTTCAAAAGAGCACCACCTCCGGTCAGAACCAAACCGGACTCCGCGATATCGGACGCTAATTCTGGAGGAGACTGTTCTAGGGCACTCTTCACCGCCTGTACAATAGCAGTAAGCGTTTCCTGAAGGGCCCCGAGAATCTCGTCGCTGTTCAGAGTAAAACTGCGGGGTATACCTTCTGCAAGATTGCGCCCTCGCACATCGATTTCGCGCAGTTCCAGTGTGTCGGAAGCATAGCCACAACCAATTTCTTTCTTGATGCGCTCTGCTGTGGCATCGCCTATGAGGCTTCCGTAGTTACGGCGAACGTGTGAGATAATGGCTTCATCCATTCTATCTCCCCCTATCCGCACCGATTCTGAATATACCACGCCGTTGAGGGAGATAATCGCGATCTCAGTAGTCCCTCCTCCAATATCTACCACCATCGACCCGGTCGCCTGTTCCACTGGGAGCCCGGCACCAATAGCTGCTGCCATTGGTTCCTCAATCAAGCGCACTTCGCGGGCTCCGGCACTGGCAGCTGATTCACGAATGGCACGGCGTTCAACTTGGGTCGATTTACAGGGCACGCATATCAATACACGCGGGCTAGGTGGAAAGAAGCTATTTTCGTGAACCTTGTTAATAAAATGCTGCAACATTTTTTCAGTCACCTGGAAATCGGCAATTACACCATCCTTGAGGGGTCTTATGGCCATTATATTGCCTGGTGTTCTACCCAACATGCGCTTTGCATCAGATCCCACAGCAGTCACCGTTTTCTGGCCGTTATGAGTTCGAATAGCGACAACCGAAGGCTCATTTAACACAATGCCTTCATCACGCACATAAATGAGCGTGTTCGCCGTCCCTAAATCGATTGATAGGTCATTGGAGAACATTCCCCGAATTCTTCTTAACATTGATTTCCGTTTACCTTGATATAAAGATTCCAATCCCGACGGCCATTGTTATTAAGGCGGCAAGTACCCCCAATGATTTAGGGTTCGCTGAGGAATTGTCGTATTCTTTAGTAACGATCAAATGTGACTAATGAAATCACCTTGAACCTTAGACCGCGAGATTTACTATAAGTTTGGCCTAAGTAGGTGAATTTCAAGTATAATCTCGCCTCTTCGCGATTAGGCGCACTCTAGCAACCGTAAAGAGTTAGAGCAAGTGGCACTCGGCATTTAATTGAGTCAACAAACCCTGCTCCTGCTCTTTCCTAGCACTGGTTTCTTCGGGAGTTATTGGATGGCTTTAGATAAGTCTGAAGTAGAAAAGATCGCCCATTTGGCTCGGCTGCATATCAGTAGAACTGAGGCTGAAGGGGTGATGAGCCGCATTACTGACATCCTGGCCCTTATCGACCAGATGCAAACAGTTAACACAGATGATATCGAACCACTGGCGCACCCATTGGACGCACTGCAGCGCCTACGCGCCGATGAGGTCACTGAAGTAATTCATTACGATGACTTGCAATCTTTAGCACCAGAAGCCCGCGACGGACTGTACTTGGTTCCCAAAGTTATCGAGTAAGACCTGGCTGGTATTACAGAATGAAGGGAACCGTTATCCGATGATCGAAAAAACCGTTGCCGAAATTGCCGTCGCTCTCAACGCTGGTGACATATCCAGCGTTGAACTGACACAGACTTATCTAGATCGCATTACACAGTTCAATGGAGAGCTTAATGCCTATATAACTGTGTGTGCAGATTCTGCCCTAAGACAGGCAAAAACAGCCGATGAGAAACGTGCTAAAGGCAGCAATTCTCCCCTGCTCGGCGTACCCCTGGCTCATAAAGATATATTTTGTACGAATGGTGTAACTACCACTTGCGGTTCACGTATGCTGCATAATTTCGTAGCGCCTTATGATGCGACTGTTGTTGAGAAATTCAATGATGCTGGCGCGGTCATGCTGGGAAAGACAAACATGGACGAATTCGCCATGGGTTCTTCCAATGAGACCAGTTTCTTCGGGCCAGTGAAAAACCCTTGGGACACGAAGCGTGTGCCTGGAGGCTCGTCAGGTGGATCGGCTGTTGCCGTTGCCGCTGACCTTTGTGCCATGGCTACTGGTACCGATACCGGAGGTTCTATCCGACAACCCGCAGCCTTCTGCGGTATTACTGGGTTCAAGCCCAGTTATGGGAGAGTATCTCGCTGGGGAATGATTGCCTTTGCCTCCAGCTTGGACCAGGCAGGCCCATTGTGCAAAACTGCTGAAGATGCTGCTCTTATGACTAATGTAATGGCAGGCTTAGATAAGAAAGACTCTACCAGCATCGATAAACCGGTAGAAGATTATACTGCATCACTAAGTAATTCTTTGGATGGTTTGAAAATTGGCGTTCCAAAACAGCACTTTGCCGAAGGTCTGACCGCAGGGGTGGAACAAACCATACGCGAAGCACTGAAAGAATACGAAAATCTCGGCGCTACGATTACAGAAATCGATCTTCCCAATAATCATTTATCTGTTAGCGCATATTATGTGATCGCTCCCGCAGAAGCTTCCGCAAATCTTTCCCGCTATGACGGTGTGCGTTACGGCTATCGTTGCGAAGATCCCGCTGATCTTGAAGATATGTACAAGCGAACACGCAGCGAAGGGTTCGGAGAGGAAGTCAAGCGCCGTATCATGGTCGGCACCTATGCCCTATCAGCAGGTTTCTACGATGCATACTACAGAAAAGCCCAGAAGATCCGGAGACTAATCAAGAATGATTTTATAGACGCATTTGACGAAGTCGATGTAATTATCGGGCCCACTTCACCTCATACGGCATTTGAAATAGGTACCAAGACTGACCCAGTAACCATGTACCTTGAAGATATTTACACTATTGCGGTAAACCTGGCCGGCCTTCCTGGCATCTCAATTCCGGCGGGCATGGCCGACGGGCTTCCAGTTGGTATGCATATTGTGGGCAGTGACTTTGCAGAAGCGAAAGTACTGAACGTGGCCCACCAGTTCCAGCAGCAGACCGATTGGCACCAACATAAGCCAACTGCATTTGGGAAAGAGAACTGAGCATGGGATGGGAAACCGTTATAGGACTAGAAGTCCACGTTCAGCTCTCTACCGAATCCAAACTATTTTCAAGTGCGCCCACCCAATTTGGAGCGAAACCTAATACCCAGGCAAATATCTACGACCTCGCCCTGCCGGGTGTACTCCCTGTGCTCAACCGAGACGCGCTAAAGCATGCCGTAAAGTTTGGCCTCGCTATCAACGCATCGATCAGCAACACATCGATATTTGATCGCAAAAATTATTTCTATCCGGATTTGCCGAAAGGTTACCAAATCAGCCAGCTGGATTTTCCCACCGTCGGTAAAGGGTCGCTGACGATTACTCTGGAAGACGGCGAAGAAAAAATTATCGGTGTAACACGTGCACACATGGAAGAAGATGCTGGCAAGTCTTTGCATGAAGATTTTCACGGTATGTCGGGTATTGATCTAAATCGGGCTGGCACCCCACTTCTTGAAATCGTTTCAGAGCCGGATTTGCGGAGCGCCAGAGAGGCGGTGACCTACTTAAAGAAATTGCATTCCATAATTCGTTACCTGGACATTTCAGATGCCATCATGGCGCAGGGGTCCATGCGTTGTGATGCCAATGTTTCGATACGCCCCATGGGTGAAACTGAACTTGGTACTCGCACCGAAATCAAAAACATTAACTCTTTTCGCTTCGTGGAAAAAGCCATTAATTACGAGGTCCAACGCCAACAAGATATTATCCAAGATGGTGGCCGGATTGTTCAGGAAACCCGATTATATGACGCACGTCGGGATGAGACACGAACCATGCGCAGCAAGGAAGTCGCGAATGACTATCGTTACTTCCCCGAACCTGATTTGCTTCCGATTGTTATCGATCAGGCGTTTGTCAATTCCATTCGGGCAACATTGCCGGAGCTACCCGATGCCAAGAAAACCCGTTTTGCCAAAGAATTCGGCCTTAATGATTACGATGCCAGCGTGCTAACCAATAACCGCGACATGGCAGACTATTTCGAATGCGTTGCCAAAAGCAGCGGTGATGCCAAGCTTGCTGCTAACTGGGTTGCTGGCGAACTTCAGGCATTGCTGAAAAAGAATAATTGGGAAATAAAGGAGTCACCCATCCAAGCTGATCGTTTGGCAACATTGATCGCACGAATCAAGGACAACACTATTTCAGGAAAGATTGCCAAGACAGTTTTCGAAGCCATGATCAAAGATTCCTCCAATGTGGACGACATCATCGAGGCAAAGGGATTAAAACAGATTACTGATATTGGAGAGATAGCGAAACTAGTGAACGAAATCATCGCCAATAATCCCGAGCAAGTGGAGCAATTCAGAGAAGGTAAGGAGCAGGTGCTGAGTTACCTTGTAGGACAGGCCATGAAGTTATCAAGAGGCAAAGCTAACCCTGCTCAGGTTAATCAGATCTTGAGAGAAAAACTCAAATAGCAGAACCCATCACAGCAAGCTTCCCTGAAGTGGTAGTATTTTATACGAGCAACACCTGCTTCATGTGAATACCTGGTCATTACTATATCCGAGCGGAAAAGAATTCGCAAAAGGCAATTAAACGAATGAGAGAAGGTAAGAAAAGTGGTGCGGAAAGAACACAAATTGCTACTCGCGATGAAGAGTGGTCTGACGAGCGCCTGAAAACATTTCTTTTTCTCGAACCACCTGCAGGTTTCCCAGCTGATTACAATATCCTGCTTAAAGCCTACCGTGGTATGACCGCTAAACTTTTTGCTCGCTTTATCCCTCTCTTCATAGAAGAAGGCAAAGATGTCAACGCTGCCCTAACAGACGATAGTACTTTTCTGGACCTCGTCTCAAAACACCGGAAGTCCACTGACTATGTGGCAACACTAGAAGAAGCAGGAGCCGTAAGGAACAAAACCCCAACTTAAGCACCAGCCGGATCCTATTGGGGCTAGTTGTGACGTCGCCTCGGCCTGCTCCCTGACTTGGATGAACCTCCAACCACCTTTGATCTGAAACGGGATTCACGCACAACCCCCGGGGCCTGTTTCAGCTGGTTATCTTCTGGGTGTATGCAATCTAGCTTGTTGCCGAGTATTTCTTCGATAGCTGGCAGGAGAAACGAATCCTCTTCGCAGGCAAAGCTGATGGAAGTCCCTATTGCGCCAGCACGACCAGTGCGACCAATTCTATGCACGTAGTCTCCGGCTTCTTCCGGCAACGTATAATTTATAACGTGACTAACATCATTTATATGTAAGCCGCGACCGGCAACATCTGTTGCGACGAGAACTTGTAATTTACCGGATTTGAATGCTTCCAATGTCCGTATGCGTTTAGTTTGTGGAACCTCTCCGGAGAGCATCCCACAATTTACACCATTACGATAAAGATCATCCGCCAGTTTTCTGACTTGATCACGACGATTACTGAACACCATCACCTTATCCGCCCCCGGTTCAGCAATAAGGTTGTAGAGCAATTTGTATTTGTCTGCAGCAGTAACGAGGTAAACAATTTGATCAACCGCCTCAGCGGCAACTTTTTCCGGCTCCGCCTCGATCATAATGGGATCTATAGCCCAACGACTGGCCAACTCAAGTATATCCGGGTTAAAGGTTGCACTGAACAACAATGTCTGTCGACAGTCCTTTTTGGGTGTGCGAGATACGACCTGCCGAACCTGTGGAATAAAGCCCATATCTAACATGCGATCAGCTTCATCCAGTACCAGCAATTCCACCAGACCCAAATAAATTTTATTGTTCTGTATGAAATCCAGCAGCCGGCCTGGTGTAGCAACGACAATATCAACCGGCTTCGCTTCTAAAAGCCTATCTTGCTTGGCATACTCTTCACCGCCCACCAAGGTCACAGTGTAAATGTCACAGCATGCGTTTAATTCTTGGGAATCATTGCCAATTTGAATGGCGAGTTCCCGGGTAGGCGCTACTATTAATGCTCGGGGCTCGCCGATATAGCGTTGCTCTTCGATCGGGTTGGACAACAGGTCGTTGATGATAGTAATTAAAAAAGCTGCGGTCTTGCCAGTTCCGGTCTGCGCGCGCCCGGTTACATCATGACCGGCAAGAGTATGCAACAAACTTTGGGCTTGGATAGGGGTGCAGTATTCGAAACCAAGCTTATTGATCGCATCCAACAATGGCTTCTGCAGATCGAAATCATTGAAAGATACTACTGCCCTATCGATCTCTTTATTCATCGAATCCGTGCTATTAATCCTCTATCCAGCCTGCGTCTGAGGGCCGCATGATAGCGACATGTCGAAGATTTAGCTACTTCCGTCGGAACCTCCACAAGCAGGACAGCTCGGATCACGGGGAAGTTTCATCTCGCGCCATTGCATAGTGGCAGCATCTAACAGCAACAATCGGCCAACGAGGCTATTACCTATGCCAGTAATAAGCTTGATCGTTTCCATCGCTTGCACTGAACCTATTATGCCAACTAGTGGCGCCATCACTCCGTTTTGTGAACAGCTTGCATCATCATCGTCACATTCACTATATAAACACTGGTAACAGGGGCTCTCGGGATTTTCTGAATCGAAAACAGCTACCTGCCCTTCCATTCGAATAGCGGCTCCTGACACCAAGGGTTTTTTGTTTTTCAAGCAACTCTGATTTACAGCGAATCGGGTGTTGAAATTATCGCTGGCATCAACGACGACATCGGCACTCACAACTGCCTGCTCCAAAAGATCGCCCTCCAAACGGTTTTTAATTTGAGTGATGCGAACGTCGGGATTCAGTCCTTTTAGTGTGGCCTCGGCAGAACTTACCTTCGACTCACCCAGGTTACTCTGCTCATGAGCTATCTGCCGTTGGAGGTTTGTTATCTCAACGGTATCGTCATCGGCAATAACCAGATGTCCAACTCCGGCCGCAGACAAATACATGGCTGCCGGACATCCTAGCCCTCCCATCCCAACAATTAAAACAGTCGCATCAACCAGTTCCTGCTGGCCAGCCACATCCATCGTTGGCAGCATAATTTGACGACTGAAGCGAAGTAACTGTTCATCTTTCATTTTTTACTCAATGTGCTGCCAAATCATGACCAATGTGCACACACCATTCGATCGTTACCTGCGTAGTCCTTATAGCCCAGCACAGAATCAAACCCTTCCTTTAACAATAAAGCTTTTAAACTAGCCTGTTGATTGAACCCGTGCTCTAACAAGAGCCAGGCGTCTTTTTTTAGCACTCTCTTACTTTGACATATTATTCGCCGCAATGATCCCAGTCCTGCACTGTCAGTGATCAAGGCTATTTTTGGCTCAAAAAGCAGAACGCCTTTCTCCAAATGATTATCTCCTAACTGAACATACGGAGGATTGGCCGCAATCATATCGTATTGATTTGCCGCCAAACCATCACACCACGAAGCGAGACTGAACTCAATATTATTCGCTTGCTGTTCTTGCGCATTGAGTTGCGCTAGCTGCAGAGCCCCTTCGCTAATATCCACAGCGGTGATATGCCAGCCAGGATTACTTCGCGCTAAAGCTATCGCGATGGCACCACTACCCGTACCTAGATCGGCAACCTTCGCGTCTTTGCTGTCTAATCGCTGACCCAGCTCCAACGCCTTTTCAACTATCAACTCGGTCTCGGGCCTTGGAATCAATACGCGCTTGTCAACTCGAAGTTTGAAATCCCAGAAACCCGTGTGCCCGATAATATAGGCGACAGGTTCGCCAGCTGCTCGCCTCTCAAGGAATCCTTTGTAAGATTCAAGATGCCGTTCGTTAATCAGCTCATTTGACCAACTGTAGAGATATTCCCTGGTTTCCCCAAGCTCTTGCGATAGAAACAGCTCGGCGTCTAGCTTCCAGCTCGCGCTAACCCTTTTCAGACTTTCGCCCCTGGCCAGGGCTTGTTTAATCGAAATCGACATGGTCGTTAGGCACTTCAAAATTACTATGAGGTTCCCTATTCCTCAGAGGCAAGCCCCGCAAGTTGATCCGCCTGATACTCATTAATTAGTGGCTGGATGACCAACCCCAACTCCCCAGCCATTATCTCTGAGAGGTTATATAAGGTAAGCTTTATACGATGGTCCGTCACTCGCCCCTGCGGGTAATTATAAGTCCTGATTTTCTCCGAACGATCTCCACTACCAACTAGCTTACGCCGCGTATCTGATTCCTCTTGCTGCTGGGTCGCCTGCGCCTGATCTAGCAACTTGGACTGCAATAGAGACATAGCACGCGCCTTGTTCTTATGCTGGGATCGTTCATCCTGGCATTCCACCACAATACCGGTCGGGATATGGGTAATACGGATCGCCGAGTCGGTCTTATTCACGTGCTGACCGCCTGCGCCGCTGGCACGAAAAGTGTCAATGCGCAGATCGTTTTTATTGATATCTACTTCGTCAACCTCTTCCAACTCAGGCATGATGGCGACAGTGCAGGCCGAGGTGTGAATTCTGCCTTGGGTTTCGGTTTCCGGTACTCGCTGTACACGATGGGCTCCGGATTCGAACTTGAGCTTCTCATACACATTTTTACCTTCGATGCGGGCAATGACTTCCTTATGGCCTCCATGTTCACCTGGTCGTTCAGTGATAATTTCGAATTTCCAGTTCTGTAGCTCAGAATAACGCGCATACATCCGAAACAGATTGCCAGAAAAAATTGCTGCCTCATCTCCCCCAGTTCCGGCGCGAATTTCCAGAAACACATTGCAGCTGTCCTGGGTATTTTTCGGAAGCAGTAGCTTCTGAAGTCTCAAATGTAAGCCCTCAAGTTCTTGATTACTGCTGATTATTTCCTCTTCAGCCATGGCCCGAATTTCAGGATCAGAATCTTTCTCCATCTCTCTGGCTTGCTCCAGATTTCCACTAATCTCTCGGAACCGATTGTAATTTTTAACAATCTCTTCCAGTTCCGCATATTCCTTCGACAAGCCCCGAAATTTGTTTTGATCTGCAATAATCTCGGCATCGCTGAGGAGCGCTTCGAGTTCATCGAAACGATCTTTCAGATTATCCAGTTTTGCACGTATAGAATCTTTCATCGCTAAGTTGCTACCGCTTAAAATTCGTCTGCATCACCCAAGCCATAGAGTTCCTGAGTGAGCCTGAGCAACTCATCCCGACCTTCAGCACTGGCTTTTTTCATTTGCACCGAGGGCGAGTGAATCAGCTTATTAGTGATCGCCCGGCCTAAGCTTTCCAACACTTTTTCCGTGGCCTCCCCCTTTTCCAACGACTTGATCGCCCGCTGTATCTCCACGTCCCTAATAGCTTCGGCTTTGTCACGGAAAGCCCGAAGCGTAGCGACCGCGTTCAGGGAACGAACTTGCTTCAGATATTTGCTAACTCCGCGCTCAATGATAGACTCAGCCTGCTCTGCTGCTTCCTCCCGGCTCTTCTGATTGTCTTCAATTACTTCGCTAATATCATCGATGCTGTAAAGGTAGGCATCTGCAACATCACCTACTTCCGCTTCAATGTCACGAGGTACGGCCAGATCGATAAGTAGCATCGGTTCGTGTTTGCGCTGCTTGAGGGCTCGCTCAACAGCTCCTTTACCAAGCAATGGCAACTGGCTATTCGTGGAGGACACTACAATGTCGGCATCAACTAATTTTTCCGGTATTTCCGAGAGAAGTGCACAATGAGCATCAAACTTGCCAGCAATTTCTAAAGCATTATCCAGTGTGCGATTGGCCACCACAATTTGGCAAACCCCTTTGTCCACGAGGTGGCGAGCAACCAGCTCCACTGTGCGGCCCGCTCCTATCAATAAAGTGCGCAGACTGGTGAGATCCGAAAAGATGCGTTCGGCTAGGGTTACAGCTGCGTAGGCGACCGATACAGGATTCTCACCGATAGCAGTTTCCGTCCTTACTTCTTTAGCTATTGAAAATGCTCCCTGGAAAACACGCCCAAGATTCTCTCCAACCACATTCAGGTCCTCGGATACAGCCAGAGCAGATTTTATTTGACCCAGAATCTGAGGCTCACCCAGCACCATGGAATCGAGACCACAGGAGACTTTCATCAAGTGTCTTACAACATTTTCCCCGCCGAAAAAGTAACTACATTCAAGGATTTCTTCGGGTTCGAGATTATGAAAACCTGCTAACCAGTTGATAATTACTTTTTGGTTATCAACCAGTAATTGATTCTCAACAATCTTCGAATCCAATTTCTCGAGATCTTGGTAGAGTTGATATTCTAGGTACAGCTCCGTCCGGTTGCACGTGGAGACAATCACAACTTCTTCGACCTCTTCCAACCCAAATACCTGCGACAAAGCCTTTCCGACAATCTCTGGAGGAAAGGCGATCTTCTCGCGTAACGCGATATTAGCTGTCGAGTGGTTAATCCCCACCAATAGGAGCGGCATGAATATTCCGTAGGCAAGTCAAATAAAAAGCTCGATATGGTACTAAATATCGGCAGCGGTTCCCATTAGGCTCTGATTCTACGAAGACTTTTGTAGATTCGATATACCGATAAGACTATAACCCAGAGAAGCAATCTTCCTCTTATTCCATTCCTAATGGCTATTTAACAGTCCTGTGATGCCCATTCAACAAGCTGTTACAATGTGAGCCTTTCATAAAGGCATCGATTCTATTCTGGTATTCGCATGACCAAATACATTACAAAACTGATTTTAAGTGGACTGTTAACAGCCTGTGCAGGTACACAGGTCCTTCCCCCACCTACAACTATAACTGTAGAAACGGTATCCGCAGAAGATGGGCCATTGACACCTGTTGAGCCAAGTGAAATCGAATATGGCAGTTTTACCGAGGAGCAGCTCTATCGCGCGATCATAAGTGAACTGGGTGCGCAACGCGGCCAACTTGAAGATGCAGGAGAAAACTACTTCGACCTAGCTGTAGAGACGCGTGATCTGAATATAATTCGCCGCGCAGTACAGTTTGCTTCTGTAACAGGTGATACCAATGCGCTAATGCAACTCGGTTTACTGTGGTCGGATATCGAGCCTGAAAATGCACAACCCCATCTTTTGCTCAGTTTTCAATTTCTGGAAAATGCCAATTTCGATCGTGCATTGTCCCACATGACCAGAGTCATTGAACTGGGTGGCGAAATGGATTTTTCGGCACTAGCAGCGCGCACCGATCAACTCAGCCCCGGCTCACGCGCAACACTAATTGAGAACCTCAGACAACTGACTAGTGAGTTTGCTGAGCAAGAGTCCATCAGGTTGGCCTTGGTTCAACTGTTAGCCCAAAATCGCGAGTTCGACAATGCCCTGCTGGAACTCCGCCTGCTGGAGCAATTAAGTGGCGCAAGCCCTTCATTAGTGCAATTGCAAGCGCAGATTCTGCAAAGCATGAATGACGACAACCAAGCTTTGCAAGTTCTCCGTAGAGGCGTCAGGGAATTCGAAAACGATAAACCCTTGCGCCGCGGCTTCGCCCGCCTGCTGATTCAAAATGAAGAATACGAGGAAGCCAAGCAACAATTCCAGTACATCATGGAGCAGGACCCGCAAGATTGGGAAACTCGCTATTCCATTGCTCTACTGGATTTAGAGATGCAGAACTTCGCGAGTGCAGCGCAGAGTTTTAACCTTCTGGTAGGAGTCGGTCAGAGGACGGATGAAAGCCAGTACTATCTCGGTTACATTTATGAAAAAGAGGAGGATTACGTACGCGCCATCGAACATTACCGCCAAGTTGGTATTGGCACGAACAACTTTTTGGCTGCTCAACAACAGGCAACTCGATTCTCGATTCAACTCGAGGAACTCGATGAAGCCCATCAATGGCTGATGAATCTTTCTGGCGGTCAGCCCCGTCTAGAAATCTTTTTCAACACGATCGAATCCAATCTGCTGATTCAGAACGGATACTCTGATGAGGCCAAGGAGTTGCTTGACATAGCATTGAACAAGTATCCAAATGAATCCGAACTCTTATTCGCACGCGTTTTGTATTATGATTCCCAGAAACACATGGCTGGGTCCGAAGCTGATCTGCGCCAAATTATTCGCATGAAACCTGAAGACTCTCGGGCACTGAATCACCTCGGATA
>Ga0066367_1000139_pt1 | contig 13028 bp, 12 predicted proteins | sample Knorr_S7_td_AAIW_FD_77335 | JGI IMG/M metagenome (GOLD analysis project Ga0066367, IMG submission 77335) | Marine microbial communities from Southern Atlantic Ocean transect - Knorr_S7_td_AAIW_ad_750m_LV_A | ecosystem: Environmental > Aquatic > Marine > Oceanic | place: Atlantic Ocean...
GCCTACACTAATTTCGTTTCGACCATGGTCCAAGAGCCGGTGATCGAAAAACTACTGCCCATTTCCCCGGCAGAATTAACCGCTGCTGAGAGCGTGGGTTACATCTACGAGCCAGATAACCTGGCCGTGCTGCAAAACTTGCTGCCTCGATATATTGAGATGCAGGTCTACCACGCCATCTTGGAAGCCATAGCCAGCGAACAATCGGCGCGGATGGTGGCCATGCGGGCCGCCACCGACAACGCCAGCGAGCTTGCCGGAGACCTGACTCTGACCATGAATAAACTGCGGCAGGAAAGCATCACCAACGAACTGTTAGATCTGATCGGCGGCCAGATAGCCTTGGAAGGGTAGAAATACCTCAATATTAAGCAAACCTTAAATCAAAGGCTAGATTCACGCCGTAGCCAGTAACCCCTTATCAGGAGAAGCCAATGGCCACCGGAAAAGTCGTCCAAATAATCGGCACCGTAGTAGACATAGAGTTCCCCGCGGACGAACTTCCCAATCTGTTCGACGCGCTTGAGTTGGACAACGTGGGAGAGAAGTTGGTGCTGGAAGTGCAGCAGCACATCGGCAACAACTGGGTCCGTTGTTTGGCCCTCGGCGCCACCGACGGACTGGCCCGTGGCATCGAAGTAAACGATACCGGCCAGAAGGTCACCGTTCCCGTGGGTCCGGAGACCCTGGGGCGACTGTTCGACGTTACCGGCACACCATTGGATAACCTGGGCCCCGTGGAAGCGGCCGTACATTGGCCCATCCACCGCGACCCACCTCCCTTCGATGATCAGAACCAGACTGTCGACATCCTGGAGACCGGCATCAAGGTCTTCGACCTGATCACCCCCTTCATGAAAGGCGGCAAGATTGGCGCCTACGGCGGGGCCGGGGTCGGCAAGACAGTTATCATTCAGGAACTGATTCGCAACATCGGCGCCGTTCACCAGGGTGTTTCGGTGTTCGCCGGCGTCGGTGAGCGGTCCCGTGAGGGCAACGACCTGTGGCACGAGATGCAGGACTCCGGCGTGCTGGCCAACACCGTGTTGGTGTTCGGCCAGATGAACGAATCTCCCGGCGTCCGCGCCCGCATCGGTCTGACCGGGCTCACCATGGCCGAGTTCTTCCGGGACGAGCAGAACCAAGACGTGTTGCTCTTCGTCGATAACATCTACCGGTATATTCTGGCGGGCATGGAGGTCTCCGCGCTGTTGGGACGGATGCCCTCGGCCGTGGGTTACCAGCCGACACTCAGCACTGAGATGGGCGCCCTGCAAGAGCGCATCACCTCCACCAAGTCCGGCTCGATCACGTCGTTCCAAGCCATCTACGTGCCTGCCGACGACTACACCGATCCCGGCATCGTTACAACATTTGGCCACCTTGACGGCGTCGTGTCTTTGGAGCGGGCATTGTCCGCCCAGGGCCTCTACCCGGCTGTGGACCCTCTGGCCTCCTACTCTAGGATATTGGAGCCCGGAATCGTGGGTGAAGAGCACTACAACCTGGCTCGTGGAGTCCAGCAGGTGCTGCAGCGCTACAAGGACCTCCAAGACATCATCGCCATCCTTGGAATTGAGGAGCTGTCGGAAGAGGACAAGCAGACCGTGTTCCGCGCCCGGAAGATCCAGCGGTTCCTGACTCAGCCATTCTTCGTAGCCGAAACGTTCACAGGCCAGGCCGGCAAGTACGTGCCGCTGCGCGAGACGGTCCGGGGATTCGCCGAGATCCTGTCCGGCCAACACGACGACCTGCCCGAGCAGGCCTTCTACATGGTGGGCACTATCGATGAGGCGGTTGAAAAAGCCGCCGAGATGGCAGGGCAGGGATAACTGACCAGTTATGCCCATGATTGATGAGGTAAGGAACTAATACACCACCATGCCTATGATGCTGGAAATAATCACTGCCGAGCGCCAAGTCTTTTCCGATGAGGTAGACATGGTTGTCGCTCCCGGGATCGACGGGCAACTAGGGATTCTTCCCAGACATGCCCCATTGATGACCATGCTCAAGCCCGGCGAGCTGACGGTCCGTAAGGCAGGCGAGGAAGACATGTACGTGGCCGTGTCCGGAGGCTTCATGGAAGTCCTGGGCAACCGCGTCAGCATTTTGGCCGACGCCTGCGAGCGCTCCGATGAGATCGACGAAGAGCGCGCCCAACAGGCGGTACAACGGGCACAAGAGCGCCTCGCGAGCCGAAGTGAAGACATGGAGTTGGAAAGGGTGATGGCATCGCTAAGGCGGGCCCAAGTGCGGGTCGACCTAGTGCGCCGCCGCCGTCTTCGTGGCGGTCAGCCCCCTCCAGGAGTAGGCGGAACTACAGCTTAGTAAATTATAAAAAGGCCCCGTCCTTCATGCGAAGGACGGGGCCTTTTCTGTTGTAGTTTAGCGGCATCCTGCACGTCATTAAAGCGAACGCTGGAATCCCGGAAGACGAGTCCGGCGATTGCTAGAGGACTAAATAGAATCCCCGCCCTCACCTCAACCACCTCCCATGCGTAGGAGAGGGAACTTCTCTCGTCGTTCCAGCGAAAGCTGGAATCCACGCATTACAATGTTAGAAGAGGCAACTTCGAACTCTCGAACATGAAACCAGTGGGTTCCGGTTTTCACCGGAATGACAAAGAGCTAGTCCTCGCTGATGTAGTAGGTCATGGACTGGAGGGATAGTACTGGGTCGATATTGCGGATGCGGATGCCTTCGCGAACCTGGGGCGTTATGGGAGCGTAATTGAGGATCGCCCGGACTCCGCAAGCCACCAACTGGTCAACAACGTTCTGAGTGTATTCCACCGGGACCGCTACGATGCCGATACTGACCTTTTCACTTTGAACTACCCGGTCCAACTCATCCATCTTCCGCACTGTAAGCCCACCCACCGTTTCACCGACCACGCTGTCGTTAAGATCAAACGCGGCGACCAGATGAAAACCGTCTGGGTTGAATCCGGGATAGCTTAAGATGGCCCGTCCCAGCCGGCCGACGCCAACTACCGCCACGTTCCATGGGGAATTGATGCCAAGTATTTGGCGCAGGCGGTTCAACAAGTCACTCACGCTGTAGCCGCGACCCTGCTTGCCGAACCGGCCGAAATAGCTGAGATCCTTGCGGATCTGGGCGGGGGTTACCTGGAGTTTCTCGCCCAATTGCTGGGAGCTGACCACCTGGATCCCATCATCCAGCAGCCGGTTGAGTATCCGCACGTATTGCGGAAGCCGACTGATGACGACCTCAGGCACTTCCGAGCGGCTCTGTCGAGATTCAGAGTTGGGGGCCATGGCGTTTTAGTTCCCTCACCGACGGAATTCTATTGACGAAATAACCAATTCAGAACACCAGAGGGTAAACCCGGACATCTATTTGGGCAATCTACGACGTTACATCGGACTGCCGTTGCCTATAATCTATAATGTACGTTCGATGCTAGTCAAGAATGCCGATGGATGTTCGCCGCTGATTCCGCGCGGGGCCAGGAGTAAATTTTGCACATAGGTGTTTGCCGAATCATGCTCCATCTTCCCGATTCAGCCAGTCTTAAAGACAAACGGCGGGTGGCGCGTTCTCTCTCGGCCCGCATCCGCAATACCTTCAACGTCGCGGTGGCCGAGGTGGCGGACCAAGAGCTATGGCAACGGCTAACCCTGGCCGTTTGCTGCGTTAGCACCGACTCGGCCCACGCCAACGAGATGGTCTCTAAGGTAGTCTCATTTATCGAAGAGTCTCGACAGGACTTGGAGTTGCTGGACTACCAGACCGAGATCATCTCCGGTGTCTGAACCAAGTCTAGACTCAAAGCCCGGCAAGAAATTCGTTTATCGTGCCCCAGAACTGGTCCGGGTTTACCTCATGGGTGTTGTTGTGTGCCGCCCCGCCCAAGGTCTGGAAGCGTTTTGGATGGTTGGCGGCTTCGTAGAGTTTCCGGCCTTGTGATATGGGGACCAGGTCGTCTTCATCGCCATGGAGCACCAGCAGAGGGACGTTTAGCTGCCTGATGCGGGCGACGTTGTCATAATGGTTACGGACCAGCCAGCCAACCGGCGGGAAGGGCAGCGTCAGCTTGGCCATGTCCCGCACAGAAGCGAAGGGCGACACTAAGATCATCGCCATCGGTGGCTGGGTCAACGCCAGTTCCACTGACAATGCCGCGCCTAGAGAGTTGCCCATGAAGACGATCCGCTCTTTATCGACATCGGGGCGGGAGGCGAGGTATTCCATGGCCGCCCGGGAGTCCAAGTGGGTGCCCTTTTCAGACGGACTGCCCTCGCTTTCGCCGTACCCCCGGTAATCGAAGATAAATATGTTGACGCCAGTCCGGTGATGGGCCAGAGCCAGTTCGCCGATGCGGTGACCGTTGTTCCCGCCGTTACCATGAAACCAGAGCCACGTGATGTCTGTGCCGGGTTTTCCGGGGATGAACCAGCCCTGCAAGATCAGGCCGTCGGAGGTCTTGATGCGGACGTCTTCGTGATCCAGATTGACGTCGTTGGGCGTGTACAACAGCTCTGCCACCGGGAAGAATACGAACCGCTTTTCCAACTGGGTCCAAAGCACGATGAAGGTCACTCCATAGGCGATTGACGTCCCGACGGCAAGGCGGACCAAGAGCCAACGGACGCGCCAAATCATGGGATTAGCCGTCGTCACTACCTAGGTTATTCGGTCGAGTAGTCGCGCTTTGGGTTCAACCCGATGCCGATGCGCCCCGGCTGGCCAACAACTCGATCAACCCTTCGGAGAAGTCCCGTTTGATGAGAACAGCGTCGCTGCCAAGATCGCGGGCTTTACGCAGGGTGTCCGGCTCGCCGTGGGGGCCGTAGGCGACAACCTTGGTTCCTGCTGCTTTGCCTGTCTTGAGACATTCCAAAGCCTCGGTCCAGACCGGTTCATCTATCTCCAGGTCGACTAATACCAGCGGCACGTCGTGAGACCCCGCGGCCTCCATAAGACGCGCGGCGGTGGAGGCGCTGACAGTATCCATGCCGCCGGCCTCGGCTGCCGCTTCGATGCGGGGCATGAAGAACAGGTTGCTGGTCAGTACCAGTACGGTCTGTTTGTCGGCCATGCCGCCCTTTATCTTCCCGCAGCCTGGCCGGGGAATGGCTCAGCAGGCACGGCCTTGGGATAGCTCTGCTGTTCTTCCTCGATGGACTTCAATCGACCGGCCATGTCGCGCACCTGAGAACGGTTCGTCTCGCATTTGGAGCACCACACCTGCTCATTGGTGGTGAGCATCATGTTGTCCTTCTTGACCGTCACGGTCTCGAACTCGGTACCGCACTCGGCGCAGAAACTGACGATTTCTACTTCATTTATCGGCATTGGTTAATCATAGCTCCAGACTGTCTGCCAGGATCTCCAGGACGTCTTTGGCTTCTTTCTCGGAGTCTAACCCCTTGGCTTGGATTCCCTCAGTCATCATCTGGACACAGAATGGGCAGGATACGCCCACGGTGTCAGCCTCGGTCTCCAGGAATTGGTCGGTGCGGGCGTGGTTCACCCTGGTGCCCTGACTCTCTTCGATCCACATGTGCCCACCGCCGGCGCCGCAGCAGAATCCCCGTTCGCGGCAACGTGAACCCATCTCCACTAGCTTGAGGCCCGGAATCGCCTTGGCCACGTCCCGGGGCTCGTCGTAGACCCCGTTGTGCCGGCCTAAGAAACAGGAATCATGGTAGGCCATGGTGACGTTCATCATCTTCACAGGCTTGATACTACCCTTTTTGATTAGTTGGTCCACGAACTGGCTGTAGTGCAGCACCTCGAATTTCCCACCCAACTGGGGGTACTCGTTCTTCATGGTGTTGAAGCAATGGGGGCAAGTCGTTACTACCTTCTTCACGTTGTAGCCGTTCATGGTGTCGATATTCTGCTGAGCCAGTATCTGGAACAGGTACTCGTTGCCCATGCGGCGGGCCGGGTCGCCGGTGCAGGTCTCCTCGTCGCCCAGGATGGCGAAGTCAACTTTGGCGGCCTTGAGTATCTTGGCCATGGACCGGGCGATGGCCTGGCTGCGCTGTTCCAATGCCGGGGTGCAACCAACCCAGAACAGCACCTCAGCGTCCGGTTTCTCAGCCAGGGTGGGCACTTCGAGGCCCTCAGCCCAGTCGGTCCGGGAATACTGGGTGCCGCGCCAGGGATGACCTCGCTGCTCCAAGCTGAGGAGGGCATTCATGGCCGATTCAGGTGCTTTGGACTCTTCTAGTACTAGGTGGCGGCGCATGTCCATGATGGTCGGCACGTGCTCCACAGTCACGGGACATTCTTCTATACAGGCCCCGCAGTTCAGGCAGTCCCATATAGACGTCTCGGAAATCACGCCCTCCAAGATGGGAAAAGGTTCTACGTGCTCCGGGTTCCGATCACCCTGATGGCCGATGGCCACCATGTGGTCCTTGAGGTTTTCCACGATGTGCATCGGCGAGAGCTGCTTGCCCGTTAGGTTGGCCGGGCATGCGTCAGTGCAGCGGCCACAGACTGCACAGGCATATCCGTCCAGCAGCTGCTTCCAGGTGAAGTCTTGGACGCGCCCAGCGCCGAATTTCTCGGTGTTTTCCAGGTCCATCAGGGGAAGCGCCCCCTTGGGCTCCAAGGACCGGAAATACGCGTTCACCGGAGCGGCAAACATGTGCATGTGTTTGGTGAACGGAATATAGACCGTGAAGATCAGGATGATGGACAGATGCGACCACCAGAATACGCCCTGAAGGGTGTTGGCGGCGCTCACTCCGATTCCCCAGTCGGTGAACAGTTCTCCCAGGGCTTTACCGATGAAAACGTCTGCCTCGGGGCCCGTACCGCCCTGGGCCACCCAGAATGCGTGGGTCAAAATGGTGGACAACATCAGTCCCATGATGAGGACCACGATAATCAGTGCATCGGAGTGTCGGGTCAAGTCGAAGGCCAGGCGGCTGGGGGTGAGCACCCATCTACGAACGAAAGCCCAGACCAACACCACGGCCAATACAGCGGCCAAGATGTCCAGATACTGGCTGTATACCCTTACTCCGGTCTCCGTGAGCAGCCATTCCGGGAACCCGCCCTTGGCCGATGCGGCGAAGACGAAGATGCCATAGCTGAGCATGAAGGTCAGGAAGCCCCAGAAAATGGTGGCATGGCCGATGCCGGCGTAGTCGCCGTACTTCACCCGCTGCAAAACCTTCTGCTGGCCCAGGGAGATCAGCAGAGCGCCCTTGAGACGTTCCAGTGGACGATCGAACCGCGCAGTCTCTTTACCCTGGAGCACCAGGCGGACGACCCTGTGGTAGAAAGCGTAATGGAAAATCGCCAGGGCTAGCCCCAGCAACACGAATACGCCAACCCATAGGGGCAGCGCGCCAATATCTCCAGGAGGGACCAAACTCAACACCCACTTCGCTGGACGGCGGCCCGTCCAGGCAGTTATTCACTCGTTCAAACGATTTTCAACGGCCCTCAGTTTAGCATGATTCAGGCGTGTTTCGCCTGAACGAAGGGCGGCTGAATCGTCGGGTTCGCCGGGGGTAGGCTGTTGTGCTTCGGTGTGAGTCTGGTGGCGAGTATTTCACCCTAATCCTCTCCCTACGGGGAAAGGGAATTAATCGGCTTTAGCCTAAAAGTCTTTGATCCGGGGGATCACTTCCCGGCCTAATAGTTCGATCTGCTTTAAGACCTGCTCTTGAGGCATGCCCGGCCATTGCATGCGGCAGATCATGTGGTTGACGCCCAGCTCGTCGGCGTAGCGGCGGAACTCGGAGACGATGTCGTCGGGCGAGCCCAGCAGGAACCGGTCTTTGGCCAGGTCCTGGTAGGGCACGCTAAAGCTTTCGTTGCCGGGCAATGCCTTGTCCTGGCCCCAGGCGGCATACGCCTGGTATTTGCCCTCAAGGAAGGGCTGGCTCTCTATGAAGGCCGTCTCCCGGTCCCGGGCAACGTACATCTCGCGCATCATGGGCAGTTCATCCGGGACCGGTTGCCCGAACTCGTCCAAGGCCGCTTTGTACCTAGTCCATTGATCGGCCACCATGGGCACGGTGGCGTGGGGGTTTATCAGCCAAGGATAGCCCCAGCGGGCGGCCCGCCGGATGGCCACATCGTTGTTGGCGGCGACCCAGATGGGGGGATGCGGTGCCTGGACAGGTCTAGTGCTGATCTTGGTCTTGGGGACAGTGTAATACTTGCCGTTGAACTCGACTTCGTCCTCGCTCCATAGCTGTTTGATCAGGTCCATGGCCTCGTTCATGCGCCCGACCCGTTCCCCGCGTTCTATCCCAAATGCAGTGTACTCCTCGTCCCGGTAGCCCAGGCCGACACCAAAGACGAACTTCCCGTTGGTGATGCAGTCCAGGGTAGCGATGCTTTCGGCCAATTCCACCGGGTTATGAAGAGGGACCAGTATGACGGTGGCGGCCACCTGCATATCGCCGGCCTCAGCGGCCAGACGGGACAGCAACGGGAACACCGTGCTCATCTGATAGGGGGCGGCTAGGTAGTGCTGGCCTGTAGCGATTAGACTGAACCCGGCGTCGCGGGCCGCCCGCACCTGTTCCGCGCTGTCTTGGATCTTTTGCGGCATGGACTCGCCGGGTAAGTACTGGTTGGTGACGAAAAATCCTAGTTTCAATGGGTCTCCTTTTCGGCCGCCGGTGGCCGGTGGCCGGTTCAGGGTGTGCAGAACAATCGCGAACGGGAAACTCCGCCCGGCCATGTATTCTAGTCTTTGGACAATTTCCGAACAACCCTAAAAACCCCTTGCCTAGCCTGGGCATAAGCAGTAGAATCCGCCATTGACTCCGGGTTCTTTAACTCAACTAATTCGTAGGAGTAGCATGAAGATCGCACGCTTCCGCAGCAATGGCAGGACCGCATTCGGGGTGGTCCAGGGTGATGAGGTGGTGGAGATCCGAGGCAGTATTTTTACCCGATTCCGCCTGACCGACACCAAACACTCGCTGCAGGACGTGAAGCTCCTACCTCCAACCGAACCATCCGAAATTTGGTGCCCCGGCCTTAATTTCGCCAACCATTTGGAATTCGCCGCCGGGGTATTGGGCGACAAGAACCCCACTGTGCCCGAGCACCCAGAGCCCTGGATCAAGGCAAGGGGGTCTCTCACCGGCACTGAAGAGCCGATCGTTCTCCCCAGCGACTCAACCGACGTTCATTACGAAGGTGAGGCTGTGGCGGTCATCGGTAAACTGTGCCACCGCGTTACTGCACAAGATGCCCCAAAATATATCCTGGGATACACCTGCGGCAACGATGTCAGCGACCGCACCTGGCAGAAAGACGATTGGACATTTTGGCGGGCCAAGGGCGCCGACACTTTTGCGCCGGTGGGCCCTTGGATCGATACCGATGTCGACCCCCAGAAGCTGGAGATGATCGTCCGCCTGAATGACGAAGAGGTACAGCATGGCCACACAGAGGAGATGTTATTCAGCTTTGCCGAGATCGTGAGCTACATCAGCCAACAGGTGACCCTGCGGCCGGGAGACCTGGTCTTTTCGGGCAGCACCGGTGTTACGGTTGCCCTGAAACCCGGGGACAAAGTTGATGTTGAGATTCCTAACATCGGTGTACTTCGAAATTCGGTTGAAGCGGAAGCCGCCTAAGGCGCACTCAAGACCCAGTATGGAAAACAAGAGGCCCTCCCGCAACAACGGGAGGGCCTCTTGTTTTCAGCCGAAATTAGTCCGGATCAGAAACGGAGCATTCCCGTCAGGGCTTTGACGCCGCCGCGGGGACCCACTACCGCGAGGCGCATCTTGTCGTCATTCAAGAAGTTTTTCGCCACCCTGGCGATATCAGCAGGAGTCACGGCATCCAGAGATTCCACCACCTCCTCGGGAGTTCGTACGCTGTCTTGAAGCAGTTCCTGGGCGCCGAGCCAAGAAGCGACGGCGCGGGTGTCTTCCATACGAAGCAAGAGCCGTCCTTTGGAGTACTCTCTAGCCTTGTTGAGTTCCTGTTCGCTGGGCGCTTGGTGCATGCCCTGAAACTCTTTGACGATGGTCTTCACGGCATCGTTGGTCTTGCTGGGTTCGACTCCGCAGTAGACGACCAGAGCTCCGGTGTCCCGGTAGTTGCTGCTGGAACTATGTACGTCGTAGGCCAGGCCCTGTTCCTCCCGTAGATTCAAGAACAGGCGGCTGCTCATACCGTCTCCCAAGATCGTGTTCATCAGGTTGAAGGCATACCGGTCCGGGTGAGTTAGAGACAGGCCAGGCACTCCCAGGCACAGATGGGTCTGGTCGCTGCGGCGCCGCTCAACCTTCACCAAGGGGCCCTCGACATTGTCGGTGGCCAGTTCCCAGTCCAACGACTCCAGAGGCTTCCAGTCGCGGGTGGTCTCGGCCAGCATGCCCACAACTTCCTCGTGGGTCACGTTGCCGGCGACCGCCACAACCGTGTTGGCCGGGTTGTACTGCTGGTGCATGTATTCCCGGATATCTTTCTGCTGGATATCGGCCACCGTCTCCAGAGTGCCGCCGACGTCGCGACCCATGGCTTGGTCCGGCCACATCGCCTCGTCGATCAGCAGGTCCACCCGGTACGACGGCTGGTCGTAGGTCATCCGCAACTCTTCCTGGATCACCTCGCGCTCTTTCTCCACCTCTTCCGGGTCCAGGCGGGAGTTGAGCACCATATCCATGAGTACGGCGAACGCGGTCTTGTAATGGAGCCGGGCTACTTTACACCAGAAGACGGTCATCTCCCGGTCGGTGCTGGCGTTCATAACGCCGCCGACGCCCTCGATGGCCTCGCTGACCGCACGGGCGGTGGGCCAACTCTCAGTGCCCTTGAATGGTAGGTGTTCGATAAAATGGGAAACGCCGGCCAGTTCGTCGGACTCGTAACGTGAACCGGCCCCAACGCAGATGACCATGGAGATCGACTGAGTATGGGCCATCGTTGATGTCAGGACGCGCAGCTTGTTATCCAGTACAGAACTTTGGTACATGTACTCCTCGGGCCTTCCTTAGTGATCGAGCGTTGTGGTGGTTACGACTTGAGCCAGTCCACGTCGCCGGACAGGTCCGCCGGATGCGACCGGGATGAGAAATCTGTGTGGCGGCGGCGGGCCTCGCCGATGGTGGTGTCGTCTCCGTGGCCGGGGTAGACGGCGGTGTCGTCGGACAGGGGCAGAAGCTTGGAGGTGATGCTGTTCAGCAGTTGTACGAACGCCTCGGGGCTGCGGGACTTACCGGGGCCGCCGGGGAACAGCGTGTCGCCGGAGAACAGGTGCTTGCCAACCAAGAAACAGGAGGCGCCGTCGGTGTGGCCAGGGGTATTCAAAACGTGAAGTTCTTGGTTGCCGAACTTGATGACTTTGCCATCGGTCAGGTCTATCTCCGGTGGACGGGGCAGGGCGTGGGCGTCGGCCGGGGAGATCCCCACCGGAGCGTCTATCTTGCCAGTGATCTCGCCAAACCCGGCTAGGTGGTCACCGTGATTGTGGGTGATCAAAATCGCTTTGATATTCTCGTCGGTGATGGCCCCCAGCAATTTATCGGGTTCCCCTGGGGTGTCGATCAGGATGCATTCATTGGTCTCGGGGCAGGTGATCAGGTAGCCGTTATTCATCATGGTGCTCATTCCGGCAACCTTGGTGATCTTCACTTCGCCGTCATAGTGCAGTGCCATATCGCATCTCCCGGTGGTCGTTTTTCATATGTCTCGTCTCGTTGATTCTATCAGAGGCGGGCCTCCATATCGCCGAACTAATCACCAACCGCCGCAACGGCCGGTTCCTTGGCTTTGGATTTACTTGGAGTCTTAGCAGCTTTTCTCACGGGATCCTTGGCCGGTTTGGTGGTCGGAGCGGCTTTCTTCAACACTCGCTTCAGGTATTTGCCGGTGAATGACTTGGCATTGGCGGCCAACTGCTCGGGGGTGCCGGTGGCGATGAGTTTGCCGCCCTCGTCGCCGGCGCCGGGGCCCAGATCGATAATCCAGTCCGAGTTCTTGATGACATCCAAGTTGTGCTCGATGAGTATGACCGTGTTTCCGGTGTCCACCAGCCGGTGCAGCACTCCCAGCAGGGCGGCGCAGTCGGAGAAAGAAAGCCCAGTGGTGGGCTCGTCCAACAGGTAAACGGTCTTGCCGGTGGCACGGCGGGACAGCTCGGTGGCCAGTTTGACCCGCTGGGCCTCGCCTCCCGACAGTGTGGTGGCCGGCTGCCCCAGGCGGATATAGCCAAGGCCCACGTCCCGCATAGTCTCCAACTTGGGCTTGATCCGCGGGAAGTTGGTGAAGAATTCCAACGCCTGGGCCACGGTCATGTCTAGGACTTCAGCGATGCTCTTACCCCTGAGCGTTACCTCCAGCGCCTCCCGGTTGTAGCGCGCACCCTGGCATATCTCGCAGGGAACGGTGACATCGGGCAGGAACTGCATCTCTATCTGGTTGTAACCTTCTCCCTGGCAGGCCTCGCAGCGGCCTCCCTTGACGTTGAAGGAGAACCGTCCCGGCGCATAGCCCCGCACCCGGGCTTCGGGCAGGCTGGCGAACAGGTCTCTGATGGGGGTGAAGGCCCCGGTGTAGGTCGCCGGGTTGCTCCGTGGCGTCCGGCCGATGGGCGATTGGTCGATGTTCACGACTTTGTCGACGCCCTCAATACCGAGAACATGTTTGTGTTCTCCGGGAAGGTCCCGGCCCTTGTTGATCGCTTGGTTCAGCCTCTTGTAGAGAATCTCGTAGACCAAGCTGCTCTTTCCCGAGCCTGAGACGCCGGTCACTGAGACTAAACGACCCAATGGGAATTTAACGTCGATATTCTTGAGGTTATTTTCTTTGGCCCCCTTCACCACGATCGCATCGCCGTTTCCCTTGCGCCGTTTCTCGGGGTAAGGGACGACCTTCCGGCCACTCAAATAGGCGCCGGTCAGGGAGTCTGGGTGCGCTTCGATCTCGGCAACCGTGCCGGTGGCGACGATGTGGCCCCCGTGCTCGCCCGCGCCGGGGCCAAGGTCAGCGATGAAGTCGGCAGCCCGCATCATGGCCTCGTCGTGCTCGACGACCCAGACGGTGTTGCCCAGGGCTTTCC
>Ga0066367_1000144_pt1 | contig 12927 bp, 10 predicted proteins | sample Knorr_S7_td_AAIW_FD_77335 | JGI IMG/M metagenome (GOLD analysis project Ga0066367, IMG submission 77335) | Marine microbial communities from Southern Atlantic Ocean transect - Knorr_S7_td_AAIW_ad_750m_LV_A | ecosystem: Environmental > Aquatic > Marine > Oceanic | place: Atlantic Ocean...
GCTATCATGGAGGGAAAACCTGGACCGCGGTGTGCCACCCAACTTGATATAGTAATTATTATACCGCCACCTTTTTTTTGGTAATGTGGTACTGCCTTTCTCATAAAATTACAAGGGGCCATTAAATTAACAGCTAGAGTATCCTCCCATGTTTCTTTCCAAATATGATCTGAATCATCAATTCCACCTTCAAAACGAATAATGGCAGCGTTGTTAATAAGAACATCAATTCCATTTCGCCAACTAATCGACTTTTCCCATAGATTTTCAACCTCTTCTACTTTTTTGAAGTCCGCTTGATAAGTAACAATATTAGCATCACCACAAGACGAAATGACCTCGTCCATTCCAGTTTTATCTGAACAATATTGCGCTATAATGTTAGCCTTAGCTTTAGATAAATTTTGAACAATGGCTGCTCCAATACCTTTTGAAGCACCAGTCACAAGAATTGTTTTATTTGAAAGGTCTATCATTTTTTTTAAGTTTTAAAGATTAAAATTTAGTTTTACTAATATAGATGCAAATTTTAGTAAATAGTTTACTTAAATTTTTGAATAGATATAAATATTTTGATGAAGTAAATAATTTGGCTTATGATAGACTTTATATTCTTTCACTTGAAAAAATTATGCGAAACTATTTTTAAATTATAATAAGCAAAATTAGGATGATACCTTAAGCATTAAACATTCTACCTAATTAATTATTCATGAAATATTAAAAGAAAAATAATCTTCCAATGCGTGCAATTTACTCAAAAAATATTAAATCTTCAAGTCAAATTCAGTTTGAGTTTGAAGGACGAGTTTTGTATGCATTACCTGGAGATAGTATTGCTGCTGCTTTAACATCATATGGTATAATCGATTTGAGGGTAACTTCATCGGGAGAATCAAGAGGAATATTTTGTGGAATGGGTGTATGTCATGATTGTCTGGTTGAGATAGATGGTAATCAAAACCAACGTGCTTGTATGACGAAGGTGAAAAATGGTATGCGAATATTTAAACAGCAATTCTATGGAAAACATGAGTTAAATTTAGCAAAACAAAAAGAACAAAACAATGGTGATATAAAAGTCGAAACGCCAGACATACTGATAGTTGGTGGAGGTGTAGGTGGCATGTCTGCAGCCAGTATAGCTGCTGAATCTGGTTTGGATGTGATTTTAATAGATGATCGAGTATCACTTGGAGGCCAATTCTCCAAACAGCCAACACCTTTTCATGCTTCCACATTAATTTCTAAGACTGACCCACAAATTAAACTCGGGAAGAAACTTATAAAACGATTGTCAAGTACAGGAGTCAAAGTATTAAATGGTGTTCAAATCTGGGCTGGATTTGCTGAACGAAATGTTTTAGCAATAATTGAAGAACGTAATATATTATTTAGACCACGAAAACTTATTGTTGCAACAGGAGCTTATGAACGCCCCATACCAATTAACGGATGGACATTACCAGGGGTTATGACAACAGGGGCAGTCCAGAGTCTATTAAAAACATATAATGTAATTGCGGGTAAAGAAATTTTAATTGCCGGAAATGGCCCATTTAATATTCAGGTGGCCCTTGAGCTTGCGAGAGCGGGTGCATCCATAGTAGGTATTTCTGAATCAGCTTACAAGCCAGGTTTTAATTCTATTGGACCGGTTATTGAAATGTTTAGGGGATCACCTAAACTAGTTTTTCAGGGTATTCGTTATATAAAAGAGCTTAAAGAAAACAATATACCAATATATTATAATTATAATTTGTCTTCTGTTAAACAGAATGGTGATGGATTGGAGTCAACTATTTCACTGAATTCTTCAAGTAATCGATTTGGGGAAAAAGATATATCTTTCAAAAGCGATATAGTATGTATGGGATATGGATTCCTTCCATCTAATATTTTACTTCGTAACCTGGGCTGTGACCATATTTATGATGCTTTGAGAAGACAATTAGTAGTTGATCGTTCCAATGATTTTGAAACTAAAATACCTGGGATTTATGCAGTAGGAGACTGTGCTGGACTTGGTGGTGCGTATGCTGCATGTGAGGAAGGAATAATTGCTGGAATACATGCAGTATTATCCCTAGGAATTAAGATAACTAAAAAACAAGATAATGAGTGTTCAATATCAAGAAGTGAATTAAAAAAGCATCGCAAATTTCAATCTGGATTCTGGAAATTATACTCGAGTCAACTACCAAATTATTTAGATACTCAGCAAGAAACTTACATATGTCGCTGTGAACTTGTAACTATGGGACATATTCGTAAAGAAATACAATTAGGTTGCCTTACGATTGGAGAAATAAAGCAACGGACTCGAGCAGGAATGGGACGTTGTCAGGGACGCTATTGTGCCTCATTTCTTACAGAAATATTAGAGTCAGAGACACATGTACCGATAGATGAAGAAAAGTTTTTCGCGCCACGATTCCCAATTTCCCCAATTAAAATTAATGAAATAACTAAATTACAATAAGATTATAATATAAATTGAAGTTAAAAATAGTTTGCAAAATATGTTAAAGTTTTACTATCTAAATTTTTGATAGTGGCTAATTAATTAGTGCAATAAAAATCTATACATAGAGAAATTATATTACACTATGAAGATTATCAAAATTAATACAAGTTTATGCATATTTTCTGGTAATAAGTAACAACATAAAACTGTTTAATATTTAAATGAATGATTTAATCAAAAAGATCTTGGATGAACGAGAAATAACTGCTCTACTAGTTGAGTACTGTCGTGCACTTGATTATATGGATTTAAACGCAATCGCTGAATTATTCTCAGAAGATTGTGTTGTAGAATTTGGACCAGATGATCAATTGAATAGTAGTGGACCTAAAGCAGTAGCTAAATCTCTTGAAAGAATGTGGCGATGGGAAAGGACTTCGCATCATTTATCAAACGTAAGCATTCATTTTAACGGGTCATACAATGCATCTTCGATAAGTTATGTTCATGCATGGCATGAAAGACCTGATAAGACAACAGCAACTATTTTTGGCCAGTATCATGATGAATTAAGACGAGAGAATGATCGTTGGGTTATAACAAAAAGAACAATGTTTATGAATGGTAGTGATTCTGGTTTTACGGTTAATATTTTTCCATTTAAACGAAAGACTGCTCCAAAAAATTGGATCTCACCAAAAATTGATAAAAATTAAGCAACTTCAACCTTTATTACAAACGTTAAATTTTTATCAGTTTGAACTTTAAGATAACCAGCAAGTTCATTATCTAATTTTTTGTTTCCAGTATCAATAAGAATACATTGCCGAGGAAGTTCAAATATCTTTTTGGTACTTGCTACAACTATAATATTTTCTCTCTGTACTCTTTGAATTATTTCAGCCGTAATTTGTTGATTACCCCGGCCGAATAAAAATCCCTGCCCACCTATAATTCCTGAGATTATATACAAGAGTCCGTCTCTAGATAACAAATCCAATTGTCGGTAATTAACGTCACGCCCAATTAATTTTCGACCTTTAAGAACATCAACTCCAAGCAGTGTACCTGAGATGCCAATCCTTTCTAGAAATTTCTGTGTCGTTCTGCCGGGTCCAACAATATAAGTTGCTTCATTATTTAATTGTTTTTCCAAATATTCCGCAATACCCTCAATTGAATCTTCGTCGTTCAATTGGACATAGCTTTTAGGATTTTGTATCAAGAACTTATCACTGGGGATGGTTGCATAACCGATTAATTTAGTTCTTATTTGATCACATCTTCGCATATCTTCATCTAAATCCATTATTTCTGCAGAACATATGGGGAATTGATCTAACTGATTTAGAATTATTCTACTAACTAAGGAGCCAACAGCATTTGGACTTGTTCCAAATACTGAAGAATGCATTTTTACACCTGCAGGAATACCTAAAATGGGTGTTTTATCTTGAAGAGCAGTAAAAACATCACAAGCTGTTCCGTCACCACCTGAAAAAAGTATCAGAGACACCTTTTTTTGGACCATTTTTTTAACAGCATTAATTGTATCGATTCTTGTGGTACCTTTTGTATCAATATTTATTATAAAATCTGTTTTTAAACCTATCCTATTGCAGGATTTCTGTCCCATTTCTCCTGAGCAGGTTATGAGTGAAAATTTGTTACTCAAGAACTTTAAAGGAAGCAAAGCTTGTTCTGCACGATTTGCTGATTCTCTTTTGGCTCCAAGACTTAAAGCTTTTTTTAAAGTATTTGAACCATCGCTACCCTTGAGTCCAGTTTTTCCACCCATTCCAGCTATAGGGTTAATTATCAAACCTAGTTTGAGTGGTTTTTTATAATTCTCGCCCATCCATACTTAAAATTGCAAAAATATGTTAATAATTTAAAAATCATAACTTTAAAATCAAATTGAATAATTAATAATTTTTTTGTATTCCATAGGTCTGTTTTAATAGTTACAAATTTATTTTTTAAATGTTAAAAAATAGATATCATATACATCAATTAATATACAGTTCAAAACCGACAATAATCTTAATATAATATTATTATTGTCTAATTAAAATTTAATATTTAATCAGAAAGAAATTATAGGTAATAATTTTTAGCTGAATAAATGGTCCTTTATACGTAATGCCAAGTATCTCATAACATAAGAAAAATTCGGGATAATTATTTTATTCAATTTTAATTATTCCCCATTAAAATTCACTAGCCGCCAAAAGTGCCTGCGTATAAGGATGTGAAGGATTTTTAAATAAAACTTCTGAAGAACCCTCTTCAACAATTTGTCCGCGGTACATAACAATTATGTTATTAGTAATTGCACGTACTACTTCAAGGTCATGAGAAACAAAAACATATGTAATATTCAAAGTCTTCTGAAGTTCATTTAGAAGACCAAGGACTTCACTGCGAACAGAAAGATCAAGAGATGATGTTGGCTCGTCTAGAAAAATTAGGTTTGGTTCCGGAGCAATAGCTCTTGCAATAGCAACCCTTTGCAATTGTCCTCCGCTGAGTTGTTCTGGACGACGGTTTCTTAATTCCTCATTAATTTTAACAGCATCTAATACTTCTTCTATACGTTTTTGACGTTGTTTCCTGGACCATTCGGGTCTAACATTTAGAGACTCCCCAACTGAGGTCCTTATATTATATACCGGATTGAATGATCTTTGAGGATTTTGGAAAACAATCTGAATTTTACGTCTAAAATTTTTAATATCTTTCTTTCTTTTATAATTAATCTGTTCACCTCCTAAAATAATTTCTCCAGAACTTAATTCAGTGAGACCGAGCACACATCTTCCTATTGTTGACTTACCGCTTCCACTTTCACCTACTATGCCCATAGTCTGACCTAAGCTCACAGAAAATGAAACATTATTAAGAGCCTTTATTATTTCAGTTTTACCAGATAAATCCACCGGTCGAAAAATTTTAGTAAGATTTCGAACTTCGAAAAAGATTTTTTCTTTGTTACTCATAAAAATAATTTGGTGACTAGCCTGAATGGTGTTGACTTAAATAATCTAAAGTAGATTTTAAAAGATAATGGTAATTAATAATCACAAAGTTTAATTTTCAAATATAATTTTTTTGAAAAAGGCTTAACTTTTAAAAAATTGTATTTTATTAAGGATCCAGGAATTAATTTTTGAATTATCGGTTCATTAAAGGGTTGCACATTCTAATAAACGTTGAGTATATGGATGAGATGGAGAAGAAAATACTTCATTCGACTTTCCAAACTCGACAATTTTTCCTTCATACATAACTCCTACTTTAGTACAAATCTTTTTAACTACTCTAAGATCATGAGATACAAAAAGCAAAGAAGCTCTTAATCTAGTAAGTTGATCACGAAGTAATTCCAGAACTTGCATTTGAGTTGTTACATCCAAGCCAGTTGTAGGCTCATCAGCAAGAAGAAGTTGGGGTTCACATACCAATGCCATAGCAATATTGATGCGTTGTGCCATTCCTCCACTCATCTGATGAGGGTATCGATAAGCCACTTTTTTTGGGTTAACAATGCCTAAAGCTTCTAATAAATTTAATGCTAAATCCCATGCTTCTACCTTTGTTGCATGGACATTATAACGATATATATCTGATATTTGTTCACCTACGCGCATTAAGGGGCTAAGAGCAGAAACTGGGTCCTGAAAAATCATACTAATCTTTCTCCCTCTAATTGTTTCAAAATACTTATCCCCTACTTTATCTATACGATCTCCATTAAGTGAAATATTTCCTTTAGTTTGATAACCCCCATGGGGGAGCATTCTCAAAATTGTTCTCAAGATCATTGATTTGCCGCATCCACTCTCTCCAACAAGACCAACTGTTTCCTCGAGACCCACCTGAAGGTCAACACCCTTAAGCGGATATACACTAACCTTATTAGTTGACTTAATTTCTACATGAACTCTATTTATTTCCAGTAGTTTTTTCAAACTGAACTCCGAATCTGATCAGTCATTTGTTGGCGACTTAATCCATTAATTGCGTAAACCGAAATTACAATGGCGAGCCCAGGAAAGATCGATGGCCACCAAACTCCAAGCATAATATAACCCGCTCCAGCATTGATCATTGAACCCCATTCTGGATGTGGAGGTTCGACACCGAGCCCAATAAAACTCAAACCAGCAATGATTTGAATCGCATATGCACAAGACAAAACGAACAATGAAAAGATCTGTCCTTTTGCATTTGGAATAAAATGCTTAATGACAATAATGAATCCATTTAGTCCTGCACAGCGGGCAGCATCAACAAATTCAGCAGTTCGAAGTGGCAGTAATGAACTTCGAATAATTCTAAGATACATCGGTATATTAACAATAGCGATGGCTAGTACCAGGTTTCTACTTCCTCCTCCAATTGCAGCAAATAAAGCAAGAGCAAAGAGAAGAACTGGAAATGACTGGACTACTTCTACAAATCGAAGTAAAAAGAAATCCGTTATTCCTCCTCTATATGCTGCAGATGCTCCTAACAGGGAACCAATTCCTCCTCCAATCAATACACCAATTAATGCAAGACTAAAATCGATTTGTGCTGCATATAAAACTCTAGATAATATATCAAAACCATAATTATCAGTCCCAAACCAGTGGTCCCATGAAGGAGCAGCAAGTGTATTCATTGGCTTAGGTTCAAGAGGATCATAAGGGGCTAACAAAGGTCCAAAAACTACAATAAACAACATTATTAAAAAAACAAAAACGGGGGGACGTCTTAATTGAATAATCATCTTTTGTAAGTTTTTACGATTCTTTAACAACATACTTATGATAATCTTAATCATTCACGCAATCTAGGGTCGAGTACGACTTGTAGAATATCTACCAAAAAATATATAACTACATAAATTGTTGCTGAAAGAAGTACAACACCAAGAACTGGGTCATAATCCGAGAAATCCATAGCTTGAACTGCATATGTACCTATTCCCGGCCAAGAAAAAACTACTTCAACCAATACTGCACCACCAATCATGTAACCAAATGTCATTGCAACAATATTTATAATTGGTGGAGCTGCGTTTGGAGCAATATGACGAAAATTTATTACTCGACTTGGTATACCATAACTGCGAGCCGCTTCCACAAACTGACTACCAAGTACTTTTGAAACAGCACTTCGTGTAACGGAAAAAATGGGGGGGCTACTCGTAAATGATAATGTTATTGCAGGCATGGCAATATATCTAAGTGTCTCTAAAAATAAAGTCAAGTTCCCATTAATCAAGGCATCAATAGAATATAAACCAGTCACAAAAGAAGGTGGGTCAGCTCCACCAAGTCGTCCGAAAGGAGCTGGGAATGCGCCTAAAATATAATAAAAAATATAAATAAAAATAAGTCCTAGCCAGAAACTCGGTACAGATACCCCGAATTGACTTAGTATACTACCTAACCTATCAGCCCATCCATGTGGTTTAAAAGCTGCTGTAGCACCAAGTGGGACTGCCCAGAGTATCGATAGACCCACAGCGAATATTACAAGTTCTGCTGTAGCAGGCAATCTATCACCAATTTCATCCTTGACAGGTGCAAAAGTCCTTCTTGAAGATCCCAAATTGCCATCCGCAAGACCAGTTAGGTAGTTGGTATATTGCTCCCATAAAGGTTTGTTTAGACCCATTTGCTCTTTACGCTCTTCAATCATTTCTTTAGTGCTATAAACACCAATTGCAGCATACAACGGCGTTCCAGCAATTCGGGTGACACTAAATGTCAGCATTGACACCGCTATTAAGACTATAAACAAGATACCTAACCTTTTAATAAAGTACCTCATCAACCTGCTAAAAATAGCAAAGTTATTTATTTGTTGTGGATCTTCAGATCCTGAGTAATTTTGCAATTTCATTTATTTCACCCTAATTTTAAAAGTATTTTGATTTTCATTAAATTTATTGCAATACACTTAAAAATAATACAGGTGATGATTATAGAATAAGTACTAAATTTTTTATAATTGTTTTACAACTAAGTTTTAAGTCTTTTTTAGGTTTTGCTAAATAAGTTAAATGAAGTTATTTATTCATTTCAAAGTAAATTATTCAGTTATCCGTAGTTTAGAAACTTAAATAATTATTTGCTCATATTTACAAATATTTTAATTTTTTGTCGACGCATCTTTTTGAAGAAATGTTTTATTATGATATTCAAATTTATACTTCTATTAGACCTTTTTTTTAACAATAAAAAATTTCTATTAAATTTACTACCAAAACAATATTTAGTCTTCAGTAAAATATTTGAAGTTTACAGAAGAATATCTTCTAACTATCACAGATTAATTACTAAAATTAAATTTTCTAATTCAGCGTTAATGTAAGTAGATATTAAAATTATTTATTTGTAAAAATCTAAAAAATACTTTTGTTATTTTCATCAATTAATCTTTTTAATCAATGCTAATTAATGGATATTTTCTTCCTGAGTACCCCAACCTCCCCCTCCCCCAGTTTTTACAAGTATTTTTGTGCCAGCGGGGATAGGCATCGCATTAACCTTATAAATTTTCTTTGGTTTTTTACCAGGAATGGTTACAGAAACATCTGGCGGTGCACCATCCCTGCCCCCAAATAACCCCCATGATGGTGTACCTACTCTTTCAAACCAGAGCTGTAGTCTACATGGAGCGAGCACCTCATATTCCTTGATAATACCCATTCCACCTACCCAATTTCCGATCCCTCCAGATCCTTCACGAAGACCATATTTTAAAATTCTTAAAGGATATCGTTGCTCTTGTGTTTCTATAGGAAAATTCTTAAAATCACCTGCTGCAGAATGAATTAACGCTGACTCACCGTCGCCACCTTGATATGCACCCCATCCTCCAACCAGTGATTCTCCTGAGAGGAACAAACCATTTTCATCCTCACCAACCAAAGTCACATTCCAAGAATCCCCGACGTGACCCGCTGCAGTTCGATCCGGAATTGCAGAACTCAAGGCTCGTATAATCAGATCCATTGCCAGCATAAGATGGGGACCATAATGAAGACATGGAGCAGTCTCATTTGGGTTAAAACAGGTACCTTTAGGAACTATGGTTCGAAGATTACGAAAATTACCTCCTGAAACTGCTATTGAAGGGTTAACTAAAAACTTGTAAGCTTGTTCTATAGCTGAACGGGTTTGTACTAAACCTGAATTAACACTTCCTGTGCATTGTGAACTTGAACCAGTCAGATCTACTTCCATCTCATCATTGTTTATCCGGACAGTAACTTTAACATTGACCGGGTCTGTTGTTACACCATCATTATCTAAGCTACCTTCAGAAGAGTATTCTCCATTAGGTATAAGCCTGACCGATTCTCTATCTAGCTCTTCTGCTTGTCTAAAAATTTCATCTATTGACATAGAAACCTCCGTCCATCCATAACGATCCACTATCGATTTAAAACACTCAACGCCTGTTCGGCAAGCTGTAAATTCAGCCATAAGATCACCAACGATGGCGATTGGGAATCTAGAGTTCAGAGCAATCAAATCCATGATTTGCTTGTCCATTTTACCAGAATCAACAATTCGTGTTGGACCAATACGAAGTCCCTCTTGAAAAATGTCTGTAGTGTCTCCAACATAACCAGGGTCTTTAGCTCCAACATCATTGCAATGAGCCTTAGCTCCTGCGAAACCTCTCAATTTATTTCTAACAAAAATAGGAGCGAATACAGTTATATCATTCAAGTGACTTCCGCAAATTGTAGAATCATTAACGATCCAAATATCATCTGCATGGAAAATGTCGACATTTTTTTGTGCTATTACGGCACGGATTGTTCCTCCCAAACTACCTAAAAAGAATGGAAGGCCTGGCGCTTGACCAAGCAGATCTCCCTCAGCATTGAATATTCCAACTGAACAATCCTTCATCTCATATATTACAGGGCTGAATGAGGAACGATATAGATTCCGTCGCATTTGTTCCGCACCAGAAATAAAAGCATTTCTCACAACTTCAACTGTGGCAGGATTAGGGTTATTATCAAAATTTTTCATTTTGAATTCCGCTCCATAATAAGATGATCACCTTTGGTAGGAAGAATACTCCATTCTCTCGGAACAATTATAGTTGTAGATTTTTCCAAAACTATTGCATTCCCTTCTATTGTTTTTTCTATGCTTTCCCGAGAATAGATAGGGACACTAACTGATTTACCGTTGAAAAATACTATTGTTTCACCAACAGGATTAGTTCCACCAGATTTAACTGTTGATAACGTGCTTTTAGTTATTTCAAAATCTACAATTCCAGCCATTCGAAGTGAAACAAATTCGACAGGTGCATCCGGTTGGGAATGTCCGTATCTTAGAAAATAGGCTTCATGGAATGACTCAAGCAATACATTATCCACAGAATCTTTATGCAAAGGCACTAAAAGAGAATACTCTTGACCTGTATAACGCATCTCTGCACTTGATTCATAACGAATAGATCGAAGATCAGCTCCATCATCTATAATTCGCTTTAGCACTCTTTTTTTAAGTAAAGACATCGTATCAGATATATCGGTTTGCGCTTCATTAAATTTTCGAAAATAAGTTATGGTCATATCATGACGCAGATCACCTTGCAGCATTCCCCATGCTGAAAATGCTCCTGCAACCGAAGGAATTACAATCTTTTTAACTTCAAGTTCTTCTGCTATGAATGCAGCATGCAAAGGTCCTGCTCCACCAAATGCACAGATAGAAAATTCTCTAGGATCTAGACCTCTTTCTACGGTTAATTCTCTAATAGCCTGTGCCATTTTAAAATGTGCCACTTCAAGTGCTTGTTCTGCCGTAGAAATAGTATCAAGTCCTAGCTGGGAACCTACTTCCATAATAGATTTTTGGGCCGCTTCGATATCTAGCTTTAGATTACCTCCTAAAAGTTGTTCCGGTGGCAACCGTCCCAATACCACATTGGCGTCGCTAATTGTAGCAATTTTTCCACCAAGTCCGTAACAAGCTGGACCAGGATTAGAGCCGGCTGATTCGGGCCCAACTCTCAATCCTCCTGTGACCTCCTTTACAATACTACCACCTCCCAATGCAATAGAAACCAAATCCACAGAAGGAGCCAAAATTGGTAAACCTTGAAGCTCAAATTCTGATTTTAGCTCAACCTCGCCATTTCTGATAAGGGAAACATCAAAAGAGGTACCCCCCATGTCGATGCAAATCATATTGGATTGATTTATTAATCTTCCAATCTCCTTTCCTCCGACCACTCCACCAACTGGCCCAGAAAAAAGAGTCAGAACTGCTTGTTCCGAAGCTTGTGAGGATGACATTGAACCACCGTTAGACTGTGTAATGTGAACTGGAACTTTTAAATTTTTATTACTAAGTTCTTTTGAAAGACGATGGAGATAATCTTTTACGATTGGAGTTATATAGGCAGAAACGACAGTTGTTGAAGTCCTCTCATATTCCCGCCATTCTGGTGCCACCTCATGACTTAATACAATTGGAATTGAGTTAAAATGATCTTGAAAATAATTCCGAACTTCAAGCTCATGGTCTGGATTAATATAACTATGAAGGAGGGAAACTGCTACTACTTCAAAACCTTTCTTTTTTATATCGTTTAAAACTGAGGCAAGAAATTGAAAGTCTATTTTTTCTACTACTTGCCCATCAGCATTCATACGCTCCCGCACTTCAAAAATATCTTCCCTTTTTAACAAAGGTAAAGATTTCTGATACTTCAAATTGAACATATCTGGGCGATGTCCTCTGCCTATAATGTAAACATCTTTAAAACCTTCTGTAGTTAAAAGCGCAACTCGTGCTCCTTTCCGCTCCAAGATACTATTAATTCCTACGGTTGTTCCATGAATAAAAAGTTCTGTTTCGTCCAACTCAGCACTAGATATCTCAATAGCCTTAAGCACTCCTTCAACTAAATTTTCAGGGGTTGTAAGTACTTTACCAATTTGTTTGAAATGCTTTTCCCCTTCTATAACTAAATCTGTAAATGTACCCCCTATGTCAATCCCAATTCGGTTAGTCAAAACTCTATCTCCAGTTTTTATTTACTTGTAAATGGTACATATTATTTGTTTAAAATTATTAAATTACTGAAAATTTTTAGAAAATTGCTCTATAATTTTAATGAAGCCTGAAATTCGGCAAAATGAACAGCTGTGATAATTGGATCTAAACATAGTGCGTCTACATTGTCGTTAATCTCATGAATCATCCCTCCCCATAAAGTACATCCAAATAAAACTGCCTTTGATTCGTCTTCTTCTAACAATTTCTTAGCAACTGGAACAGCATTTTCATGTAATTTTTTTCGAAAAATCTTATCTACTTCCTCCACACTTAAATTAGTATTGCCTATCAATTCCTCAGTTTCCCCCGGAGATCGCATAGGTACAAAGCGTATTGGGCCTACTATGCTGTCTAGGCCGTAATATCTCA
>Ga0066367_1000147_pt1 | contig 12832 bp, 15 predicted proteins | sample Knorr_S7_td_AAIW_FD_77335 | JGI IMG/M metagenome (GOLD analysis project Ga0066367, IMG submission 77335) | Marine microbial communities from Southern Atlantic Ocean transect - Knorr_S7_td_AAIW_ad_750m_LV_A | ecosystem: Environmental > Aquatic > Marine > Oceanic | place: Atlantic Ocean...
ATACAATCGTCAAGGATTATTTGAGAACTACGCCACAGCCGAATATCTAATAGGTGTTTATGCTACCAGCCGAGGTTGTATAAAAGGTATGGGTTAGCCCCCTGGGTTCCTCATTCGGAGCTTGGTACAGTTTCAGGTTGCCCCGTAGTTTGTGCGGTCTATAAAGTTGCAATATTCTTGGAATCTTCCTTTGATAGTTGTTGTCTTTTTTGATGTATGTCACTGATATAATTAGGGCACTATTTTGGCCAAAACATATCCTTAGATTTATGGGGTTCATCTAACTAAATCGGAGAGTCACATTGAAGATATACACCAAGTCGGGCGATCAAGGAGAGACGGGACTTTTTTTCGGTGGACGGGTCCCAAAGTCTGATGCCCGATGCGAGGCTTACGGCGAGGCCGACTCCGTGGTTTCGTATATGGGTTTGGCTAGGGCATTATGCCTAGATAAGGACAATAAGGAATTGTTGCTCCATATACAAAATCGTATGTTCACTGTTGGGGCAGAGCTAGCAACTCTTCCAGAAAATCACGAGAAACTTACTGACCATTACCATACTATTGACTCTGAAATGATAACGGAATTGGAGAAATATATAGATAAACTTTCTGACTCTGTCGACTTGCCTGCCGACTTCATAGTTTCAGGGGCATCACCAGGTTCAGCTGCATTAGATGTGGCGAGAACTGGGGTGAGGACACTGGAGAGACGTCTCGTTGCTTTGGATTCTGACTCCATGTTGGTTAATGGGGAAATGCTGAAATTTGTAAACAGGCTTTCTGATCTTCTTTTTATGATGGCTAGGTATGAAGATCGCGATATTTCTCCCGAAGTTATAACCGGGCAAAGGATTTCGGATGACGAATAAAGAGACTGAAAGCCCAAGAATAACCGTAATCGACTACCAGGCGGGAAATATTAGGAGTGTTGAAAAAGCCTTGGAGAAATCAGGAGCATTAGTCAAAGTGTCTGGGAATGCTACTGATGTAGAGAATTCTGATGCTGTAGTGTTTCCTGGACAGGGCTCTTGTGACTCATCCATGGTAAATCTAAGAAACCAAGGTTTGGATGAAGTCTTGGTGGAATGGATAAAGTCCGGAAAGCCATTTATGGGAGTTTGTTTGGGGCTCCAATTGCTATTGGAGGAATCTGATGAAGGAGATGAACGAGGACTAGGTGTTTTAAGGGGTAGGGTGGAGAAACTTCCTCAGGGGCAGAAGGTACCTCATATGGGGTGGAATTCTGTCCGGTTTACTACTGATCATCCAGTTCTTCAAGGAGTTCCTCAAAACTCTTATTTTTATTTCGTTCACAGCTACGTGGCTGTGCCCAAGGATTCATCGATTATAGCTGGGTATACTGAATACGGACGAGACTTCTGCAGTGCTGTCGCATTTGATAATGTCGTTGCAGTTCAGTTTCATCCTGAAAAGAGTGGTCAAAATGGTCTTAACATATATAGAAATTTCGTGAGATACGTTAAGTCCTCATCGCAAGGATAATCGAGTGGAAATCATTCCTGCGATAGATATAAAAGATGGGAAATGTGTGAGACTACTTCAGGGAGACTACGAGCAGGTTACTGTGTTTTCAGATGACCCTGTTGAAATGGCGCTAAGGTGGGAATCAGAAGGATCTGAATACTTGCATATTGTTGATCTCGATGGTGCTAAGTCAGGGTCCACTTCCAACTATGACGTAGTAGAAAGCATTTGCAGAGCTACAAAAACGAGGATTCAAGTTGGAGGTGGAATACGTTCTTTGGAAGTGGCGAAGAACTATTCGGATATCGGAGTCGATAGGCTTATTCTTGGTACTGTGGCTGTTGATTCCCCCAAGGAATTGACGGCTATAATGGAGTCAGTAGGAAGGGAATCCGTGATCGTCAGTGTTGATGCGAGATCTGGGCTTGTTGCTCTCGATGGATGGACAAGGACCAGCCAGATCGAAGCTGCCGATTTGGTTTCTAACATGTTTTCGTTAGGTGTAGTCCGATGCATGTACACCGATATTGATCGAGATGGTACTTTGTCCACACCTAATTTCGATGCCATTAGTAATTTGGTAAACATGTCAAAAGTTAACGTCATTGCCGCCGGTGGTATATCTAGCCTGGATAGCATTTTGTGCCTGGCCAGATTGGGAGTCGAGGCTGCAATAGTAGGCAGGGCTATATATACAGGTCACGTGGATCTAAAAGAGGCTTTGAACGCGATTAATAAGATACGATAAAATGAATGCTCGAAGTTGTTCGAGTCCTGATTGAGATCTGAAAATGAGGAGACTTTGTCGCCGTGGCTAAAAATGCGCAAGATAAATTGACTCGTCCTTCTGCTAGAGATTTGGACATATATCATATTATTTCCTTGCTTCCCATAATGCCCTACCATGAAATTGCAGATCTTTGTTGTGGTGTAGGTACCCTCTCGGTTCCTTTGGGAAAGGCAGTTTACAGGGGAAGAGTGACGGCATTTGACTCCGTTAAAGCGAATCTCACAGTAGCTAGACGGGAGTTGAAAAATATACGGCTTTCTAACGTGAAAGCTAGGCATATGGCTAATGAGAAGAAGCTTCCTTTAAAAGATGAAAGCCTTGATGGCGTTATGGCATCTTTTTTTAAACAAGCTTCTAAAGCCCCATCTGATATTCTAGGAGAAGCTCATAGAATTATGAAGAATGGCGCCTGGTTAGCCCTAATGGAATGGCGAAAAGATTACACTGATCAAGGCCCTGCGATTAAGTCCAGAATATCTCAGGATGAATGTCGTGCTATGGCTGAGGATAAAGGATTCCGGTTTTACATGAGGCATGATTTATCTGAAATGGCCTATATGCTTTTGTTTCTCAAGTAGAACAATCGGAGAATGTCATATTGCTTACCAAAAGAATTATTCCTTGTTTGGACGTGGATGCTGGACGAGTAGTAAAGGGGATCAGTTTTGTAGACCTAAGAGATGCTGGCGACCCCGCTGAACTAGCTTCTTACTACGACAAACAAGGAGCTGACGAGCTTGTCTTCCTTGACATCACGGCCTCTTCCGACTCCAGGAATACAATTTTGAGCGTCGTTAAAGATGTGTCCGAACAGGTTTTTATTCCTTTGACTGTCGGAGGGGGAATAAGGACAGAATCGGATGTGCGAAGGATACTGGAATCTGGGGCTGATAAGGCCTCCTTGAATACAGCAGCTCTGAAAGACCCCGAGGTGATATCAGAAGCGGCGAAAAGATTTGGATCGCAGTGTATCGTTGTGGCAATTGATGCAAAGAGAATAGACTCAAGCAATCTCACTGAACTTTCCCCTCACCATTCCAATTGTGATTCTCTGGCTTTGGACCGACATTCAAAATGGCAAGTATTTACACATGGCGGGAGAGAACCAACAGGAATCGATGCAGTTAAATGGTCTGTTATGTCTGCAGAATTGGGGGCCGGTGAAATACTTTTAACAAGTATGGACGAAGATGGCCATGAAAATGGTTATGATATTCAACTTTTGAGAGCTGTTTCAGAAAAGGTTAATATACCTGTCATAGCAAGTGGAGGGGCCGGCACGCTAGATCATTTTAGGGAGGCTGTAGAGGAAGGAATGGCGGATGCCGTCCTAGCGGCCAGTATATTTCACTTTGGCACTTATAATATTCGTGATGTTAAGGATTACCTTAATAGCTGTGGCGTTCCAGTTAGGCCGATAAATGACTCGGCATCATAGGAAGCATTTTCCAGAAGTTTACCCTCGTTGGAGCATTTAATGAATGTTATAAAATTGGATGACCGAGGACTTGTCCCAGCCGTGGTACAGCATGTCGATACTGATGATGTACTGATGCTGGCATATATGAATAGCGATTCAATACGTAAAACACTCGAGACGGGAGACGTCTGGTTTTACAGTCGTAGTAGAAACAAATTGTGGCATAAGGGAGAAATTTCTGGTAACTATCTTCGGTATCGGTCGGGGACAATCGACTGCGATGGAGACACGATATTAATACGGGCCTTGCCAGAGGGGCCTACGTGTCACACGGGAAGTAATTCTTGTTTTCAAAGAGATCTAGGAAATGAAACAGAATTTGACTCCAATAACCCTAGTGGTGGGGTTTTGCAAGAGTTATTCGATGTAATTCAGGAACGTAAGAAGAACCCAAACTCCAGTAGTTACACAAGCTCTCTCTTGGAAGGTGACATAAATAGGATCGCACAGAAGGTTGTGGAGGAGGCAGGTGAAGTTGCATTGGCTGGGGCTACGGGTCGGTCGAAAGATATGACAGAAGAGATGGGAGATCTTTTATACCATGCCTTTGTGTTGATGGCTGCCAATGAGATAACGCTTGAAGAAGTGTGGTCTGTACTACAAGATCGACGTTCAGGATGAATAACCTGGCTCGTTATCCTGGTCAGACGCAATCGCGGCATTCATGGCGGACACAGCTACTTGTATCTGGTCATCCTTTGGTTGTTTTGTGGTTAGTCCTTGCAGCCAGAGGCTGGGAGCAGTCAGCCATTGGACAAATAGGTTACTGGAATGCCTCCCATTAAATCTTATTACTTCATAGCTTAACGAGGCGATTACGGGGATAAGTATTATCCTAGAGAGAATTAGCCACCATAAGGGTTCTCTTGGAACCAGGCTGAACACGAAGATTGCGACGATCATGACAGTCAGGAGAAAGGCTGTACCGCATCTTGGATGTGCCGTAGGGTATTTACGGATGTTTTCAATATCTAGAGGATCTCCATTTTCCATTGCATGTACTGTCATGTGTTCAGCACCATGGTACATGTAGACTCGACGAATATCAGTCATAAATCCGATTCCTATAACATAGGCCAGAAATACCAGTAGGCGTATAGCTCCTTCTGCAAAATTGGGGATTAAAGATGACTCGGTTATTCCCTCAAACGGTTTACTTGCGAACAATGGCAGTAGGAAAAATAGGACGATAGCGATTAACACGGAAAAACTGATCATAGCCAGCATAGACCATCTGTTTAATTCCTGATCATCCTGTTCTGCTGCTACCCCTGCTGAGTACGATAATGCAGACATCCCTATATATAGGGTCTCAATCAATGCCACGAAACCCCTAATCAGGGGTAAAGTTCTTAACTTTCCGGTGAACAAACCACCAATAGGGGTAGATTTGACCAATATTTCGTTTGAAGGAGCTCTGACCGCTACCGATACGTAATGTTGGCCTCTAATCATCACGCCTTCAAGGACAGCTTGACCACCATATGTTGGACGAGATTCACTCATGTCCACTTATCCTGGGCACTGCTCAAAAATAGAAAGAGATACTGGCACCTGTTGGAAATTTGTTTAGCCTAAATATTACTCGAGATTGAATCGTCTTCGGAGGCGTTCCACACGACCTTCTGTATCTACGATTCTTTGTTCACCAGTAAAGAAAGGATGACAGCCTGAGCATATTTCAACTCGCAGTTCAGGCTTAGTTGCACCAGTTGTAAAGGATTTTCCACATGAACAAATAACTTGTGCCTGTGGAAAATATTCCGGATGAATGTCAGTTTTCATATTAGACCTTAGCTGGGTATACACTGGCGCATTTCTTACCGCCGGATACAAACTCATATTTAACTTTTCCGTCAATTAGCGCAAATAGTGTATGGTCTCTACCAAGACCAACGTTGGTACCTGGATGTATTTTTGTTCCTCTTTGTCTCACCAGTATTGACCCTGCTGTTACGATCTGAGTGTCGTAACGTTTAACTCCGAGTCTTTTAGACTCACTGTCCCTTCCATTCCTTGTACTTCCGCCACCTTTTTTGTGTGCCATTGTGGGCCCCTTCAGTATCTGCGACTATTAATATTCAGCCAGTACTTATATTTGTTACTCTTAAATCTGTGTAATGCTGGCGGTGACCATTTTTTCTTCTATACCTGGTTTTAGCCTTGAATTTCAAGATCACAATCTTTTTATCTTTGCCTTTGGCAACAACTTCAGTGTCAACAGATGCCCCCTCAATTGTGGGGGTTCCAACTATCACGTCTCCATCATGCGAGATCATGAGGACGTCGTCTAGAGTGACAGTGTCTCCTTGGTCAGCAGGTAATAATTCAACACGTATGGTATCTCCAGTACTAACTCGGTACTGTTTTCCACCAGCTTTTACTATCGCAAAATCCGTCACTTAAATCACCTTCACAAAACTTAATTTTACTCGTGTTCAGGCAATGGAGTCAATTGGGGGAAAGCAAATATTTGTATCATCTCGCCATATTATGAATGGAACACTTTTTCCGGGTGCCATTCATAATTATCTTGAGTGAGCCTCAGCACGGCTACTAATCTTTTATTCTCGTCGTATGCGAGGCCTACCTGAGTACCAGTCGCCGATGGATCATTTTTGCCTTCTGCGGGGATCTCACGGCCATTACTGACGTATATAAGTTCTTCCTGACTTAGTTCAATGTGAGAGGCATCTGGAAGACATTTTCCAGGCTCTTCAGTAACTTCCTTCCAATTTCCTTCTGTGTATGCTTTTTCCACTTGCCAGAGCTTATGTGATTTTTCTAATAAAAACCCGGCTGAATATTCTCGTCTGAGTTTCATTAGGGTGCCCCCGCAACCCAAATAATTTCCCAGATCATTTGCTAAAGACCTAACATAAAACCCTTTTCCACATAAGACTCGGATACGTAAGAAAGGATTTTTGAAATCAATAAGTTCTAAACCACTTACGGAAACTTGTCTTGCTTTTCTTTCAATCTCAATACCTTGTCGTGCGAGTTCATATAGCTTTCTACCGTTGGATTTGATAGCACTAAACATGGGGGGTACTTGTAATATGTCCCCTTCAAATTCTTTGAGCGCTTTTGTTACGTGATTATGTGTTACGCCTGAAGGATCACCAGTATCTGTGCAAATACCGCTTTTGTCGTAGGTATCAGTGCTCTTGCCTAATTCAATTTCGGCGACATAGGCCTTGTCCCCATTCAACATATACTCGAGGAGCCTTGTAGCACTTCCGATTGCAATTGGAAGGACCCCGGATGCGAAAGGGTCTAAGGTTCCGCCGTGCCCGACCCGCCTGACATTGGAGACCTTACGAATCCGTCTGACCACGTCCATTGACGTTAAGCCTTCCGGTTTATCTATGTTAATGACGCCGGTCGAGACCAAGGTCAAGCACCTCGTTTTTGAGAGATAATCGAAAAGGTTAGTTACCCATCAGAGATTTTTCTCTGCTTCCTCTAATAGGTCCGAAATTTGTTCGGCTCGGTCTAGCGAGTCATCCAACATAAAACGTATGTTAGGGATCGTTCGCAAATCTAGATTTTTTCTGAGAGTGCGCTGTATGAATCCACCAGCTGACTTCAAACCATTGAGGGTTTTCTGTTTTTCTTCCCTTTCACCCATTATCGTGACATATACCGTTGAGCTTTGAAGATTTCTTGACGTCTCCACCGACACCACAGATGTCATGGTAGACAATCTAGGGTCTTTAACGTCACTGGTTATTATTCTGCTTATCTCTCTTTTGAGGAGAGAGTTAACACTATCCATTCTGTCATACATGTTCTAGTAACCAGTGGTGTATCGGTGGGGTCGAATCAATGTATTAAATTTGCTCGACAGAGTAAGCCTCAATGACATCATCCTCTTCGAAGTCGTTGAAGCCATCTACAGTTAGGCCGCCCTCAAATCCTGTTGCTACTTCTCTGACATCATCTTTAAAGTGTTTTAGGGTGGTTATGGATCCTACATGGATCTCTTCACCATTTCTCAATACGTGAACGGTGCATTCACGAGTGATTCTACCGTCGTTGACATAGATACCTGCCACTCTAGCGCGTCTTCCCAAACTGAACACCGCTCTCACTGAGGCCCTTCCAAAATAAACATCGTCATATTCGGGTTCTAACAGCCCCACTAGTGCTTTATCAATATCTTCAACTAGATGGTATATCACGTCGTATTGACGTACTTCTACACCCTCTTTGTTAGCTAAAGATTGAGCTCCTCCCTCAGGGACAGTGTTGAAGCCAATAATTATCGCTTCAGATGCTACGGCTAATAGTACATCTCTCTCAGTAATGCTACCGCTAGCGATATGGACCAAATTGACTCTCGTATCACTACCATTGAGTCCGTCCAGTGCATTACGAACAGCTTCGATACTTCCCTGCACGTCAGTTTTTATTATTAAGTCTACTTGCCGTATGTTTCCAGTTGTGCCTCTGGAATGGACGTCTTGAAGTCTTATTGCCTCTCTGTTGCTTTTGACCTGGCGCTCGTCGACAATTCGTCTGGCTTCTTTCTCTGTTTCAGCGACATTCAATATTGTGCCAGCTTCAGGAACTTCACTTAGACCCATTATTTCTACAGGCGCAGAGGGTCCAGCTTCTTCAATTCTGTTACCTTTATCATCAAAAATTGCACGTATTTTGCCGTACACCTCACCCATCACCACAATCTCACCTTGGTGCAGAGTGCCTGTTTGGACAAGAACAGTTGCTAAAGTGCCTCTGTTGCGTTCTAATCGCGCCTCTACTACTACACCTCTAGCATCTCTTTCTGGATTGGCTTTAAATTCGCTGATTTCAGCCACTAGGTGGATGTTTTCTATGAGTTCTGGTACCCCTTCACCTGAGAGTCCGGATAAAGGGACTGCTATTATGTCACCGCCCCAAGGTTCGACAAGCAGTTCATGCTCCGAAAGTTGTCTGTAGACATTGTCAATGTTGGCGCTTGGCAAATCGGTTTTAGTGACAGCTATGATGATTGGTACATTTGCAGCCCTAGCATGGTCTATTGCCTCTATCGTTTGAGGCATAACCCCGTCGTCGGCTGCCACAACAAGTATTGCTAGGTCTGTTACCTGGGCTCCTCTGGCTCTCATGGCGGTGAAAGCTTCGTGTCCTGGCGTGTCCAGAAACGTTATCAATCCCCCTTCACTTTCGATCTGATAAGCAGCGATATGCTGTGTGATACCACCTGCTTCTCCGTCCACAACATTAGTTTTTCGTATGCTATCTAATAAGGTGGTTTTTCCGTGATCCACATGCCCTAGGATAGTTACCACAGGGGGTCGGGTTTCTAAAAGGTCAGGATTTTCACTATTTTTATCAACTGTAAGCGACGCTGGACGAGAGATTTCATCCTCAATCTCATTTGCTTGAAACCCAAATAATTGCACCACGATGGATGCTATATCACGGTCGATTACATCGTTTACTGCAAACATATAACCGCCCCGCATTAGTCCTTTCACAACCTCGACGGGATTAACTTCCATGTTATCCGCCAGGTCACTAACTGAAATTACTGGAGGGATGTCGATCTTCTTTACTCTCCGAGTTGTTGTATTTTGACTATCGCTCGTCATATTTATCTGTATGAGTCCTTTTGGGTGTATATATACGTTTAGCTTGATTAATGTGTGTTTGTACCTGTATTAATCGTCAGATCATTTATTAGTTGTTTCTTTCATGACCAATATACCGCCGAGCCGCTACAGAGCCGATGCTGATCTGGGCATCGATCCGAAACGTCTGAACATTTTCAGTATTTTGGTGAAGCCATGGGCTTTTCAGAGGTTATCTGCGTCTTCTTGCTGGACGATTTCTACGGTTGTTTCTGTTAGCGCTCGCTTGGTTTGAGCTCTTTCTTCCCTTTCGGGCAGTAATCCCCCCCCGTAGGTCTTCTATATCCTCTGCGAACCTGATTGCACCGACAGTCTGTTGACCGGAACCCGCTCGATGAATTGACCATATGTCTTCAGGCACTTCTCTCAAATCAGTTCCAAACTCTTCTTCTTCGACATCGTCAACTAGACTATCTTCCTCGAGCAAGAGGAGTTCTTCTTCTGCTGTTAAGGCTCCTTCTACTACAGGCGTTTCTTCTGCAGAAGAAGGATTTTCCACTTTGACAGCTTCTTCCTCAGCGATCATTGCTGCGAGTAGTTCATCCTCGTCAGTTTCTGATTGACCTGCCTCATTTTGCTCATGAGGTTCTGTCACATCTGTTTCACTTTCTAATGTTGGCTCGGATACTATTTCAGAACGAGCAGCTTCAATAGAGGCGGTCAGCTTCTTAAGCAGCTCGCCATCAGATAGAGACTCTTCTTCAACAGCAGAAGGCGCCACCTGTTCAGGTTCTTTGGTGAGATCGACATCCAGATCACTTTTAATATCAACTTTCCAACCTGTAAGTTTTGCCGCCAGTCTGGCGTTTTGTCCTTCCTTGCCGATGGCGAGTGAAAGGTGCCGGTCAGGGACAATGGCAGTCGCGTTATCACTGGTAGTACTGAGTATCACGCGGTGTACTTGAGAGGGACTGAGAGCGTTTTGTATATATCGGTTAGGATCTTTGCTCCACTCTAGGATATCTATTTTCTCGCCTTGGAGTTCATTGACGATACTTTGAATGCGTACTCCTCTGAGGCCTACACACGAACCAACAGGATCGACACCATCCTGACGAGCTCTAACTGCAACTTTGCTTCTGGAACCGCTTTCACGAGCGATACTTACAATTTCTACCGCTCCGCTATATATTTCGGGCACTTCCTGCTCGAAAAGACGTTTTAACAACAGTTCGTCGGTTCTAGAAACAATAAGTTCCGGTCCCCGCAGGGATTCTTTGTCGATCGCTTGGAGAAGAACCTTGATCATTGAACCTTGCCGGTACCTCTCTGAAGTAACCTGCTGGCTGATAGGAAGTATTGCTTCAGCCCTTCCCATATCTACTATGATTTTTGTAGGCTCAATCCTCTGGATTGTCGCGGTGATTATCTCCCCTTCTCTACCTTCAAACTCTGAAAGTATTATCTCTTTTTCAGCCTCTCTAAGTCTTTGAAGTACAACTTGCTTAGCTGTTTGTGCCGCTATCCTGCCGGCACTGTTAGGGAGGTTTTCTGTTGCTATGGTATCGCCAACATCAGCTGTTGCTTTATAAGCCTCTCGTGCTTCGGCGACTGATATTTCTTGTAACGGGTCTTCAACTGTCTCTACCACAGTTTTTATAATGTCTACTTGGATATCACCTGATCCGGGGTCTAGCCTGACAGAGATATTTCTGCCCTCGGTTACACTGTCTTTTTTGAATGCTGAAACAAGAGCGACCTCTATAGCGGACATAACCTTATCTCTCGGGAGACCTCGCTCAGCAGCAAGCTGGGTTAAAGCGACTAGAAAATCACTTTTCATTTTCCTTCACCTCCAGCAAGTAATTTGTCTATATAACAAAGAAAGAGGGGGCTACCCTCTTTCATAAAAAACATTCGTATATAAGCGTCTACAATCCGCTGGCCCATTATATCAAAATAGGGAGGCTAAAACAACTTACGGAATACAAGATAAAGGACGGCGTATTAGGTAGAATATAGAGGAGTTTAGTATTAGGAAATTGGGCATTGAGTTTTAGGGAGTAATATGCCGTTTTCATTCTCTGGAAAACACTTATTTGTCATCTTTAAACTTGTCAATTTAGCTATCTTTCTCCCTTTTGCCCTCATTACGGTTGTTTTCAGTTTTTCGTGCGCAAACCCTGAAACCCAAAGGATCATGGTTTTTTCTGCAGCAAGTCTTGTGGATGTACTCCAAGAAACAGCCCCTGAATTTGAAAAACAAACGGGCACGAAATTAATTTTCAACTTCGCTGGTTCACAAACTTTGGCCGGGGAAATATCCAATGGTGGACCAGCAGATATCTTCATATCTGCTGGTCACAGCCCTGCTAGATTTTTGGTCGACCGTGGACATATAAAGGAGGAAAACATACTTGAATTAGTAGAGAATGTTTTGGTCGTGGCTACCTCCGATGACGGCGAATATGTCAATATCAGCGATATAGCCGAATTAGCAAATATGCATCGCATTGCGATAGCCGATCCAGATTTAGCGCCAGCAGGGGAATATGCTAAGGAAGCATTGCATAACATAGGTATCTGGTCTGAGATTTCTAGGAGGACCATATTAGCGGCAGACGTTCGTACCGCCTTAGCCTATGTGCAAACCGGTGATGTGGATGCAGCTGTGGTTTACATCACCGATGTATCAATAGCTAAGGGAGTGTCCACAAAATTGTTTATCAACGGGATGCACCATACCCCCATCGTGTATCCTGCGGCAGTTGTTGAGAATGCCAGAGAGCCAGTTTTAGGAAAGGAGTATTTGGACTTTCTAACTACCGCCTATGCTTCTTCTGTTTTTGAAAAATATGGATTTGCCTCCGTTAAAGAAAGGATAAATTAATGAAACGAAATGTTGACGTAACCCCGGACGTCAATTTTCTTAGCTAGTTTGTGACTGATATTTAATGCTAGAAATAACCTATATAACGCTTAAAGTGGCTATAGCGGCAACTCTTATAAATTTCCCCTTCGCACTTTATATAGGGTGGATTTTAGGTAGAAGAAATCCCAAAGGAAGATTGGTATTAGAAGTTTTTATTTCTCTTCCATTGGCTCTTCCGCCCGTTGTCACCGGCTATGCTCTACTAATAGCACTGGGCAGCCGAAGTCCCATAGGGAACTTTATACAGAACGTTTTGGGGATCGATATCATATTCACCTGGGTGGCTGCTTCGTTAGCCGCTGCCGTTGTGTCTTTTCCTTTGATGGTTCGTTCTATCATCGTCGCTATGTCTGCAGTGGACCCTCGGCTCGAGAGATCTGCTAGATCATTGGGTGCCGGCCCAATGAAAACCTTTTTTTCTATAACACTTCCGTTGTCATACCAGGGTGTTATAGCGGGTACATTGTTGGGATTTGTTCGTGCTTTAAGTGAGTTTGGGGCTACGATTATTGTTGCTGGGAACATACCAGGTGTTACACAGACGTTGCCGCTAGCAATCTTCG
>Ga0066367_1000154_pt1 | contig 12714 bp, 14 predicted proteins | sample Knorr_S7_td_AAIW_FD_77335 | JGI IMG/M metagenome (GOLD analysis project Ga0066367, IMG submission 77335) | Marine microbial communities from Southern Atlantic Ocean transect - Knorr_S7_td_AAIW_ad_750m_LV_A | ecosystem: Environmental > Aquatic > Marine > Oceanic | place: Atlantic Ocean...
ATCAAGAGCCATTGGCGGCGGCCGTTAACACGGGTGTCGGAACTGTTCGCCATCGTAGGAATCTTCAATATCATATTGTTCATTCCTCTGATGTTCGTGTTGCCGGACTTCCGGAACCCGGAGTTGACTCCCTTGGCAACGAATCAACTGGATCTCCGCCGTACTATCTGGTTCGAGGTTCCCATCGCAGCCGCTGCTCCGCATTGGTTGAACATGCTGGGGATAATGGGCATGACGCTGTGCGCCTTGCTGCTCCTGTGGTTGTCTGCGGTTCCGGACATGGCTCAGGCGCGATTGCAGGCGACCGGGTTCCGTCGTAGCCTCTACGGTATGCTGGCCGGGCACTGGCACGGCAGCAAGAGCCAATGGATCAACCAGAAGGCCGGACTGGCATTTCTGGGAGCCTTCTACTTCATGTTGCTAGTCTTCATGCAGTTCACCATCAGTTCGGACTACGCACAGAGTCTTATCCCCGGTTGGAAAGACTCCATCTTCCCGGTCATATTTACTCTCACCGGCTTCCAGTCCTCTTTGGGCCTGATGCTGGTCATCCTGTTCGTTCTGCGCCGCTGGGGCGGGTACCAGGGTTACATCGGAATCTCGTTGTTCTGGTCGGCCAGCAAGATACTGCTGGGCTTGTCGCTATTGTGGATCTACCACATGTTCTCCTTCGGGATAACTTTCTGGTATGGCCGCATGGAAGTGGAGCAGAACATCCTGAAGTACTTGTTGTTCCAGTCATATGGATGGCTATTCTTGGCTAACATTATTTTCAGCTTCTTCTTGCCGTTCTTGACCTTGTTGTGGAATCCGGTGCGCCGGAGCGACTGGGGCCCCGCGTTGGCTGGGGTGTGGGTTCTGATCGGAGCGTTCCTGTACTGTTGGCGGATATTCGTCGGATCGTTTAACGCTGGAGACGTTTACAACATCGGATTGGAACACGTGCCCTCGTTCGTAGGGCCGGATGTTTGGGACATCTTGATTGTCCTTGGCGGCTTGGGCGGAGCGGCGTTCATCTATCTTCTGGGCTCTCGGTTGATTCCATTCATGTGTGTATGGGAAATCAAAGAGGGCGCTATGTATCAATACATGGGAACATTCATGCGGGGCCGGTACCTTGTGCTGGCGAAACCCGAGTGATGGATCATGAAATCATCGGGTCAGACAAGGGGAAGAGCTTAGATGCAGGAAGGTAGAGTCCTCCCGGCGAAAGAGATTAACCGGGATTTACTCCGGTCGATTATGACCACGCCCAATTGGTATTGGGTGACGGTTGTCCTCATGGCGCTTATCGTGATTGGAGCGATGAGCGCCGCCGGATTGATGATTAACAAGGGCATGGGATTGACGGGATTGAACCGGCCGGTCATGTGGGGTTTCTTCATCGTCAACTTCGTTTTCTGGATCGGCATCAGCCACGCCGGTGTGATGCTGTCGGCCATCTTGAGGTTGTCGAAAGCAGAATGGCGCCGTCCGGCGACAAGGGCTGCGGAGGTACTCACCGTCTTCTCGCTCATGACAGCGGTCACGATGCCGTTGATTCATACGGGACGACCCTGGCGTCTGGTTTACTGGGTTTACACACTGCCCTTCGTGCCTTACGACTTTGCGCGGGGAATATGGCCCAACGTTCGGTCACCACTGGTGTGGGACCCAAGCGCTATATTCACCTACCTTACTTCCAGCATCCTGTTTGTAATGATTGCACTGATTCCCGACATTGCGGTGCTTCGGGACCGCACCACGGGTATCAGGCACCAGGCCTACGCTATGATGGCCATGGGTTGGCAGGGAACTCCCAGACAGTGGAAGCTGCAGATCATAGCAGGCATCCTGCTCTCCGCGCTTATCTTGCCGGTATTCGTGTCGGTACATAGCATAGTTTCTTGGGATTTCGGTATGGCGGTGTCGGTTAAGTCTTGGCACTCGACCATCTTCGCCCCCTACTTCGTTGTTGGGGCGGTCCACTCCGGCGTTTCGGCAGTTGTCTTCGTGATGATTCTGCTGCGGTGGATATACGGTTGGGAAAACTACATCCGCCACGAGCACATAGACGCCCTGGGAAGGCTGCTGATAGTCGTGGCTACAGGTTGGTTCTACTTCTTCGTGATGGAAGTCATCTTTGGCTTCTACGGGCGGGAGGCCGACGAGATAGCCGTTAGGAACTTCCAATTTATGCAGGCGCCATGGAACCTATGGTTCATAGCGTTTACGGGCCTGACGTATTTCTTGCCGGTGGCATTGTGGCTGTTCAAGTGGACCAGGCGAAACCTGTGGATAATGTCCATCGCATGTATCTCGGTGAACATCGGCATGTGGTTGGAGCGGTTCCTGATTATCGTGCCTGGACTGGCTCAGAAGCAGATGTTTACCTTTGACTGGTACACCTATGCTCCCAGCGCAGTGGAAATCACCATAATCGGCGGGACCTTCGCCTTGGTGACGCTCCTGATGCTGCTGTTCAGCAAGGTGTTGCCTCTGATACCCCTCTACGACATCAAAGAGGGAGATATCCTGAAGACTGAGATTAAGATTGGCCGGGCAACAGTGCCGGCCGTGTTCCGGGAAGACTAGATTTAAAGAACTTCTCATTGTGTAGGTAATCACCCCCATCGGGATGATGTGGGTGGCGAGGGACAGGAGGCAAAGGAAATGGCGAAACGTCCGATACTGGGACTGTTTGAGGACGCCAATTACGCCGCCGAAGCGGGGGATGCCCTGCAGCAAGCGGATGTTTCACAGGACGACTACGATTTTCTCACCGACGCTCCGTATCCTGAGGGAGCTTTCGGGGAAAGAGAAGAACGGCACCACCTCTACTGGTTCCCCTTCGTCGGGGCATTGGTGGGGTTGACGGCTGGTATCCTGATGACGTCCATGACTCAGCTGGCTTATCCCTTGGTTCAGGGCGGCAAGCCTATCCTGTCTCTTCCTCCCATGGCGGTGATAACTTACGAGAGCACCATGCTTTCGGCAATCATATTCACCATCATCGGGATCGTCTTCGAATCTAGGCTGCCAAAGCCCAAGATGGGTTTGTATGACACCCGCATCACCGAAGGGTATATAGGTGTCTTGGTGAACGTCGACGAGGCCCAGTTGCCTCAGATCTCGACGATTCTGACCCAAGCCGGCGCAGTGGACGTGGTTCAGGAAAGCGCGGCATGATGAACCGTCTGGCGTTACCCTCAGTACTGACGTCCTGCTTCAGCAGAGGCCTGAAGCCATACTTGATGGGCTTTGGTCTGATTGTTGCCTTGTTGGTTGTCGGTTGCGGGCAGGGTACCTATCCGCTGGACATCTTCTATGAGATGCATTACCAGCAGACATTCAAGTCCCACGAGCCGCCTAGGCTGTCGGGTCCGGAGAGCGCGGTGCCGGTGGATTGGGTCGTTGCGCCCCAATCTACATCGTTCAATACGGGCGAGCATCTGTTCAACGTCAACTGTTCTATGTGCCATGGGGCCACGGCAAAGGGGGACGGACCCGTCCTGCAGAAGATGATTGCCGACTACGGCTACACTGTTGCGGTAGATCCTGACTTGACCTCCACCGGTGTCGTTGCGATGGGGCCGGGAGGTATGAAGGGATTCATGTTTAGCGGCGTAGTTGTTATGCCCAGCTTTAAGAAGCTCTTGACCATTGAGGAAATGGACCTCATCTCTGAGTACATCGTCTCCCTCCAGTAGTCTCGGAGACTGATTCCTCCACTCATCGGATATAAAGGCTGGTACAATAACGTTACCTGAATATTCGCCGGGCCCAGCGGCCCGGTTGCGCCCCGACTGGGGCAGGTTTATGTAAGTGCCAGTTCCCTGCAATCGCCACTGGTCCCGCGCTATTCTCTCAATTGTTCTGGCTCTATCGGTCTTTGTTCTGTGGGCGGGGCTCGCTCAGGCACAGAGTCCAGATTTCGGGCCGAAACCTCCGCAGATTCCCACCTATCTTGAGAAAGAGGCCCAGAGCATTGATGGGATGCTGATGTGTCCCGTCTGTCCCGCTGAGACGATCGGTCAAGCCCAAGTAGAGATTGCCCGTCAGATGAGGCGGTTGGTGCGGGAGAAGCTGTCTCAAGGAGATGACCGGCAGGAGATTTTGGATTTCTTTGCCGACCGCTACGGTAATGACATACTGGCCGCACCGCCCAAGTCAGGAGCTAATCTAATAGCTTGGTTGGTGCCGGTATTCGGTGTCCTGGGAGCTTTGGCCGCCTGTCTTATGGTGATTCGCTCCATGACGCGTCAAGGCGCTAGGGAGGGTGTCGAAGAAGGAGCCATCGACGATGGTCTAGCTCCATATCTGGACATCATTGATCGAAACTTGGGGTTCGAGGGATCCGGTTTGCCAGGACAAACTGAAAACCGGGAACTGCCTGACATCGTAAGTGGTACTGGACCCGATGCTAGTAATGAGCCCGAGTCCGCTTCCGGTGATGCGGAATCTCCTATGCAGGACGTTAAATAAACGATGGCTGACCTTGGCGCTATAACTTTATGGATCGCGTTGGCTCTGTCTTCCTACTCCGCCCTAGGCTCATTCGTTGGGCAGACTCGAGGATCGGTAGAACTTGTCATAAGCTCCCGGCGGGCAGCTTATCTGGCCATGCTGGTACTGTTTGTGTCCACATTGAGCCTGGTAACGCTGTTCATCAACCGGGACTTCGAGGTGGCTTACGTAGCCCACCACAGCGACCTGGCGATGCCGGACCGGTTCACCTGGGTGGCTTTCTACGCAGGTAACGAAGGGTCACTACTGTTTATAGGGTTCGCATTGGCGGCCATGGCGTCGCTGGCCATCTGGCGGGCCCCGTCCAATATGCTGGACACCCTGCCATACACCACCGGTGTTTTGATGCTGGTGTTGGCTTTCTTCCTGGCGGTAACGGGGTTCATGGCCAACCCCTTCGAGAAGCTACCCTTCGTTCCCCCCGATGGCGATGGTATCAATCCGCTATTGACCCACTTCGGTATGTTCATACACCCGCCGATGTTGATGGCGGGGCTGATTTGCTCCACGGTGCCATTTGCCTTTGCAATGGGGTCTTTGCTCGCTGGGAAGACCGGTGACGAGTGGGTGGACGCCGGGAGGCTGTGGGGCATCATTGCCTGGGCTTTGCTGGCCGGTGGGCTGCTGTTGGGGTCTTGGTGGGCTTACACGATACTCGGATGGGGCGGGTTCTGGTTCTGGGACCCGGTGGAGAACGCAGCCCTGATGCCCTGGCTGGGGCTAACGGCCTTCATCCATTCCATCATGGTGCAGAAACGGCGGGGCATGTTCCGGATGTGGAATATCGTCCTGATCAACGTGTCCTTCGGGCTGGCTTTGTACGGAATGTTCATGAACCGTGGGGGGCCGGTGCCGTCGGTTCACTCCTTTGGCGCTTCCAATTTGGGTTGGGTGTTCTTGCTGTTCCTGGCGGTGGGCGTGTTGATTCCCTTCGCTGTCTTCTTCTGGCGCTTCCCCATCCTAAAGAGCGCGCAGACCTTGGACTCCATGCTTTCCCGGGAGGCGGCCTTCCTGGTGAACAACCTGTTGTTGCTTGGCATCGCCTTTGTCACGCTCTGGGGGAGCGTTTACCCCTTGATCTCACGGTTGACCGGCGAGGACGAGATAACCATCGCCAGACCGTTCTACGACCAAGTGAACGGGCCTTTGTTCTTGGCGCTGTTGCTTCTGATGGGTATCGGTCCTTTGCTGCCTTGGCGCCGGGCCACGGGGGCTAGCCTGAAGCGGGCCTTGCTGGCTCCGGGAACGGTTGCCCTGGTAACGTCTGCCGCTTTGTTTGTCTTGGGGGTCCATAAGCCTTATGCCTTGATCGGATTCGCTTTGGGGGCATTTGTGACCACCGGGATCTTCATCGAATGGGGCCGGGGCACGCTATCACGGCACCGCTCCACCGGTGACATTTATCCCATCGCGTTCTTGCGCTTATTGGGGGCCAACCGGCCCCGCTACGGTGGCTACATCGTCCATCTGGCGGTGGTGATGGTTGCTCTGGGGGTTGTGGGGACGTCTTTTTTCAATGAACAGATGGACGTGGTCCTAGGCCCCGGTGAAAGCGTGCTGATCAAAGATTACGAAATTCGGTACGTGGGCACTATTGAGGACCCCAAGTCGAACCGGACTGAGTTTAGGTCTACCGTGGAGGTGTACCGGAACGGCCGGTTGAGCTACACCCTTGAGCCGCAGCGGGCTTTCTATCCTGATTTCAACATGGCGGCGACAAGAGCCGCTATCCGTTCCACACCGGTGGAGGACCTGTTCGTAGTGCCCAGCGAGAATCTTCCTGACGGAAGCGTCGGTTTTCGCATCTTGATAAATCCCCTGATCTGGTGGATGTGGGTAGCAGGTCCCGTCCTTATCTTGGGAACTTTGGTATCCTTGTGGCCTCAACAGGTCAGGACAACTGTCCCCGCTCCATCCAGGGCAGGTAGGACGCTCACAACGCCGGGAACTCGTGGCCCCGCAACTGTCTGAATCCAACGAAGCATTGAAGGCTGTCTGAGTTTATGGCCTTTCTACTTGCCGCCGTGCTGATTGCCCTCAGCGTCGGCGTGGTCATTTACCCTTTTCTAAAGCGCCGGGATTCCGTGACCGGCGACGGTCCTGAGGATGTTGCTGCGACAACTGATAGGGACATGGAAGCTATCGTCGAAGATATGCGCATCCTTCGTCTGGACCACCAGGCAGGGAACATCCCCGACGATTTATACCAAGAGCAAATACGGGCCTACCGGTTGCAGGCGGCGTCCCACTTGCGCCAGCAGACCGAGGGACAGTTAGAGGGCGCTGATTGGGAACTGGAGCAAGAGGTGTTGATGGCACGCCTCTCCTTGCAGGCCCAGGATCAAGATAAGTCCGCTGAACCCGTGGAGCCATCGACTGACATCCCGGAAGACACGGAGCAATGATGGTCCGGGTCTTGGGTGTTGTTTTCGTCGTCGCGGCGCTGATCGCAGGCGGCTTGGGGGCTGAGGTAAGCTCAGCCCAAGAGCTGGTGAGTGTCAACGTCCGGGTGGTGAACGGCACGGCCGGCGCCGAGCCACCGGCGGCTTTGCCGATATTGCTCTTGGCGACGGGACTGGATGGCAGAGTGGCGGCCACGGCCCAAGGCCAGACCGACGACACCGGTGCGTTTGAGTTCGGTGACCTGCCCTTATTGAGCGGAGGCCAGTACGTCTTCAGCGTCGACTATGCCGGAGTGCTCTATACCGAGGTTCTGTTACCGGAAGAGCTATCCGGAGGTGTGCAGATAGATGTATATGACACGACCCGGGATGTCACGGTTGTCCAGTTCAGGCGGCAGGTCATGGTTATAGCCGGAGTTGACGCCTCAGAGCGGGAAATTTCCGCCATCGAGTTCGTCTTAATAGCCAACGAGTCCGACCGGACTTTGCTTCCAGATGTGTCCAACCCAGCCATGATGAGCTTTCTCCGCTTTTCCTTACCTCCGGGGACTCATGACCTGGATGTCCAATCCAACCTGCCGAGCCGGGAAATCATATCCGTCGGTTCGGGTTTCGCGGTTACGTCTCCGGTGATCCCCGGCGGACACAGCGTGGAGTTCTCCTATATATTCCCCTATGAGGGAAAGGCTCTGTCCTACCGCCAGCCGTTGCTCCAAGGCGCCGAGGTTTATCAGGTGCTGGTGCCGGACCGGTTGGCTCCCGTACGCGTCGGAGGACTGGATAAGGTGGAGCCGGTGCACATCCAGGACACCCGGTATCAGGCTTGGGAGGGCCGGGGTATCAGTCCAGGTCACGGAGTGGAGCTGGAGTTGATGGAACTCCCCGAGCCAAGCCTGCCTGATCGTATCGAGAAGGCAGTGACCAGCGCCTCTCTGTGGTACGCGATCCTTCCAGGGTCGCTGGCGGCCTTTCTAGCGGTTCTGCTGCTGTTTGGCGCATTGCGGGGCCGAATTGGCCTGCGGACGGTCCCAGCGGCCTCTGGTGAGTCAGGAGAGGATGTTTTCCCAGACCGGGAATCGATGATTCAGGAGATTGCCGATCTGGACGATCGGTTCGAAAGGGGAGAGTTGATAAACTTGGAGTACCGGGAGCGGCGGCAAGCTTTGAAGAGCCGCGTCTTGGAAGCAACCGAGCAAACTCCAGAACAATCCCCGGACCGGTACTAGGGAGTTGGTAGTTTGAGCAGACGTGGTTGGATCCTGCTTGCCTCGGGTCTCCCGGTATTGGCCCTTTTTGCTTTGCTGGCGTGGGCATCGATGAAGTCGGGGGGGAACCCAGGCGGATTCGGGGTCAACGCCGAGTTTGGCCAGGTTGAGGTCTCTGCGGACCAAGCGGACGACTTTTCATTGAAGTTGATGGCGGGTGGCACTCTGACCCTGTCCGAGCTGCGGGGAAAGGCGGTTATGGTGGACTTCTGGTCTTCTTGGTGCCCCCCTTGCCGGCGGGAGGCCCCGGTGTTAGCCGAGGTATATCTGGAGTATGAAGGATTGCCGGTGGAGTTCGTCGGCGTGGACATATGGGATGTGCCTTCGGCGGCTCAAGAGCACATCGACCGTTATAACGTGCCTTACCCCAACGGCATCGATGCCGACGGAATCATAGTAATCAATTACGGCGTTACCGGGTTGCCGGAGAAATTCTTCATCAGCCCGGAAGGTACGATAGTTAAGAAGTTTGTTGGGCCGATGAGTCCATCGAAACTTCGGGGCATCTTGAACGACATGTTAGACCCCAGTTCTCCCCTCCCCGGTCAATAGACCGGTTCCTTCCCGTTCCTCATCTACGCACCCTACCTCCGAATCCCATAGCGGCTTGGATTAGCGAACACCGGGTTTTACGATGAAATTCCGGGCAAGCCCGGCGGTATGTTCGAGACACCCTGATCCAAGTTTCCATGGGAGCGAAGAATCCATGCGGCAACTTATCCCCTCTCCGGTAAGGGCGCAGTCGCGCAGAACCAGTAACAACATATTGGGGCTAATGATGGGACTGATGCTATTGACGTCTGCTTGTGAAGAGGCTCAGGCGCTTAACTCGTTAGCCGGTGGTGGCGAGAATGTCATCGGCGTCGCCTCGTCCCCTAAAGCCTAACTGCTACAGCGGTCGCTTCAGTTGACCGATGCGTTGCAGAGCTTTCGGGCGCACGTAGACATGGATATGAAGATGCAAGGGCAAGATCTACCCTTGTCCTTCGAAATGGCGAAGGCGGCGAACGGGCGGATGCGTCTGGTGATGGAGATGGATTCGCTAGCCGCGGGCATGCGGATGGAAATGATTATCGCCGGTGATGAGATGTTCGCCAATCTACTCGGCGCAGGCTGGATGCGATTGGATGCCTCCTCCTTGTCAGGGATCTTGGGACAGGCGGGTCCGGGTATCGACGACCCCTTCGGGACGTTCGATAGCCTGTTTCCAAGCGGAGACTTGCCGCTTGACCTATATAACGTCCAGTCTCTTGGCAAAGATGAAGTTGATGGCGTGCCCACTGAACACTTGGTCATACTGATGGACTTTTCAAAAATCTTGAGGGCGATGGGACAAGGAAACGATGCCCATTTCTCCCATTTGATGGCTCTTTCCGGTGAACCGGTCCCCGATGGGCTGGAAGATCTGGCCATCAACGAGATAGAGGTTTGAATCGACGAAGAGGGTTACATGCGGCGAATCGTCATGGGGATCGCGATGAGCAGCGCCGACACAGTAAACTTTGACATGACGATGTTTGCTTTCAACGACGACATCACCGTCGATCTACCGACGAGCTTTAACGACATATCTCTTGGTAATTGATGTGAATCCGCGCCGGACCCTAACTGCTATTATGGATGCCGGTTAGTCCTGAGTAGGGGAAGGTTAGATGACACAGGCTTCAGAAGTAGCAGTGGCGATGGATTGGGGCGGGACCTGGATCCGGGTGGGGATTCTGGACCGGGACGGGCACATCCTACGGCAAGATAGGGTTGGCCATGCTCGGGGAACCGGCAAGGACGAACTCTTGGGTTTGGCCGAAGGATTACTGAGACAAGCCATCGATTGGTGCGGTCCCAGAACAATTGCGGGCATCGGCGTCGCCATCGCTGGGCCGGTGGAACCCGAAACCGGCACCATGTACCAACCGCCAAACCTCTATGTCCTGGATGGTGTTTCCTTGAAACCGCTGTGGGAAGCGAACCTGGGATACCCGGTGTGGGTGGGGAATGACGCTAACCTGGCTGCCCTGGGTGAGTTTCACCTTGGGGCCGGACGGGCGATGGCGGAAGAGGGTACGCCGCCCAAGACTCTGGTCTACTTAACCATCAGCACGGGAATCGGCGGGGGCGTGATAGAGCATGGCAAGATGCTTCTGGGGGCCAACGGTCTGGCAGCCGAGATTGGCCACATGTGCGTCGACTCCCGTGAAGATGCGATCGAATGTCAGTGTGGCGTTCGGGGTTGCTTGGAGGCTCTAGCTTCGGGCACTGCCATCGCCAATATCGTCAGGGATCGGATAACCCAAGGAGATTTCCCTGCTTCATCGTTGGCCGGGGAGTCAGACTCCCTGACCTCGGCCACGGTTCTTCTGGCGGCGGGCCAAGGTGACCCACTGGCAGTGAGCATCGTCGATGGAGTGGTGTTCGCGCTCTCGGTCGGTTTGGCTAACGTCCTGCACCTGTACAATCCCGACTTGATTGTGCTTGGGGGCGGCGTGACGTTGGGTTTGGTGGGGCTTGATTTGTTGCCCCGGATCCAAGAGCGGGTCAAGGCCCGGGCCATGAGCGAGCTACATAAAAAGTTCCGGTTGGTGGCCAGCCCCTTGGGAGACGATCCGGGGATGGTGGGGGCTGCCACGCTGGTCTGGCAGAATGCTTAGGGCGGGGCACGGGCTCGGCTCTGGCGAGGGGTGGTTCGACAGGCTCACCACGAACGGTCGCATCCCAATTCCCGTTCACCCTGAGCTTGTCGAAGGGTCCTCCCGCGGAACGGGTGGTTCGACAGGCTCACCACGAACGTAGAAGGCAGACTCCTCCGTTCTTGGTAAAAGTTACCTAGACTATGTACTTGCCGCCCACGACGTTCAACCGGTCGCCGGTGATGTAGCCTGACTCGTCCGAGGCGAAGAACAGCACGGCGTTGGCGATGTCCTCTACCGTTCCCTGTCGGCGCATGGGAATCTCCTTAAAGCGATCTTCCGCGCTATTAGACTCATCACCGTGTTCCGGGTACCATTCCGGTGACCGCCGCTCGGTGTCGGTGGAGCCGGGATTGACGATGTTGGCCCGAACGTTGTGCTCGGCCGTCTCGGCGGCGATGGCCCGTATTAGTCCCAGCAAACCGGTCTTGGCCGAGGTGACAGTCGCGGTTCCGGGACGTCCGGTGATGGCTGCCTGTCCGCCCAGGGCGACGATGCTGCCTGACCGCCGCTCTATCATTCCAGGCAACACTGCCTTACAAAGGTAGAAAGCCGAATCTAGATTCACGCTCATCACTTGATGCCACTCTTCATCGGTGACTTCAAGGATGGGTCGGTGGGGCCGGATGGCTACGTTGCTGACCAGGATGTCTATCTGGCCCAGGGCTTCGATTCCTTCCTTAACCATGGCAGAGACCCGGGGAGAGTCTGAAACGTCTCCCAGAACGGTGTGGGTCCTGACTCCCAACTCCCGGCACTGGGCGGCAACAGCCTCCAATTCCTGTTCGTTGGTGCGTGTGTTTAAGATTACGTCGGCGCCCTCCCTGGCAAAGGTCAAAGCAATCTCTTTTCCAATGTTGCGGCTGGCTCCTGTTATGAGCGCAGTTTTATTTTCCAGTCTCACTAGTCTTCCTCCAGATGAATGGGTTATGCCTAGCAGAGGCTAGCACAGACGAGGGGTTCGGGCAAACAACGATATCTGCTCAATGCGAGACACATGCTGCTTGTATGCATCAGCTCGTAAGATTTTTCCGGTAGACCATTTGGGTGACTCGAAATCATTAATTTGGGCGATGCATCGTCACATCGGTTCCCCTAGAATCTCAAAGTATGCTGGTCAATCAGGCTACATTCGGCGCCGGCCAGTCAGCATTTGGAGCCGATATGCAATCATTATCGAACGAAAGCTCACAGGCACAGCATGAACTGGACCTGACGCAATGTGAATTTATGCTAAGCACATGCGCCTGTCTAAACCTGCGCAAAGCCTCCCGGGCGGTCACCCAGATATTTGATCAAGCCCTGCTGGCGTCGGGACTGCGGTCAACGCAACTTCCGGTTCTCGTGACCTTCGCATCGTCGGGGACCACGACGATTGCACAGTTGGCTGAAGAGTTAATCATGGATCGCACTTCTTTAGCGAAACTGCTTCGGCCGCTCGCCAGCGCTGGACTCATAAAGATAGAGCCAGGTGAGGACCGGCGGACTAGGGACGTGTCTCTCATGGCTGATGGCCGGGAAGCTGTCTTAGGGTCGATACCCCTATGGGAGAAGGCACAGGCAATGGTTCTGGGACGGATGGGGCAAAGACGGTGGGATGAGATGCGGGGGAATCTGTCGGTGGCCATGAGTTTATCCCAGTAGAAGGCAATTGCCGAAAAGGTGTGTACACACTTAATTCTGCCCAATATCGGGTCGCCCGTAGAACAAGAGGTCATTCTAAGTTCCAACTTATACATGGAAACGCGGAGGCTACCGGTCCAGCCGGTAACCATCGCTGTGCACAAGGAGATTAGCATGGAAGCTAATGAGGAAAGTACCCGGGAGCGGCTGTCGAAGATGTCAGATCTTGTAGCG
>Ga0066367_1000156_pt1 | contig 12695 bp, 10 predicted proteins | sample Knorr_S7_td_AAIW_FD_77335 | JGI IMG/M metagenome (GOLD analysis project Ga0066367, IMG submission 77335) | Marine microbial communities from Southern Atlantic Ocean transect - Knorr_S7_td_AAIW_ad_750m_LV_A | ecosystem: Environmental > Aquatic > Marine > Oceanic | place: Atlantic Ocean...
ACTAGCGGGTAACGACTAAACTCGACTAGCTGGACGTTTGATCAATTAAAAAGGCCGATTGGAGAAATCCAGTCGGCCTTTTTGCTGGCAGCTTATGGAAGATTTTCGAGGATTTCCACTTTTTGTCAACGACTAAAGCAAGTACACTACAGAGTTAGAAGTTACGAATAGTTAATGTGGAATCTCAATACCAACCCCTGCTGAGAGTATGAGGTATCGAAAATATGCAAACAATTCGAAGATTATTTGCTGGGCTGACAGGAGTACTCCTGGCTTTAGCTTTTGTGAGCGCGCAAGCACAAACTCGTGACGTTACCTACAACAGTCATATTGCAAAAATCATGAATGAGAATTGCGTTGTCTGCCACCGGGAAGGCGGTATCGGTCCCATGCAGTTTGAGACCTACGAACAAATACGCCCATGGGCACCCCTGATACAGCTCCGCGTAGCCAATCGGGAAATGCCTCCCTATGCCTACGATCAGCACATCGGTATCCAGGACCTGCAAGGTGATTGGCGATTGGCCCAGGACGAAATCGATACTATCGTAGCCTGGGTAAACCAGGGATCACCTCTGGGGGATGTGGACATAGTCCCTCCCCAGCCCATCCTTCCTGATCCTGATGCCTGGAATTTCGCAGCGGACCTAGGCCTGCCTGATCTAATCGTACCATCCGTGCCTATGGATATTCCCTCCGATGGTAATGACCTCTGGAGCAGACATTTTGCGCCACTTCCGGTAACTAGAGACCGATGTTTGAAAGCTGTTCAGGTGAAACCAAGAGGCGATGCTAAGGCGGTAGTTCACCATGCCAATTCCCGCATTAAGTTTCCACAGGAAGATGGCAGCATGGAGCAATTCGGCATGTTAACAGAGTACGCGATGGGGAAATGGGGCGAGTTAATCCCGGAGGGTGTATGCCGATCTATCCCTGCCGGCTCGCTGATTGAATGGAACATACACATGTACCCGGGCGGCGTCGGCGCAACAGCTCAAGGCCAAGTGGTTAAAAACAATGTAGTGGAAATTGGTCTATGGTTTCACAACGAAGAGTATGAAAGTAACGATGACCTCTATCGCCAGGATCTGAAGCAATATTCACTGAGGGAAGGCTACGAAAATGGAAATCTAATCGTGCCTCCGCATGGATACACTATGACTCAGGGTTTCCATTCTTTTGACCACCCTGTACGTATCGACAGTTTCCAGCCCCACGGCCATCTGCGCATGAACGCTGCAACGCTAGAAATTTTCTACCCGAAAACCGGTCGTACCGAACAAATCAGTCAGATTTCTAACTGGAGTGCGACCTGGCATCACAGTCATATTTACGAGCCTGATTTAGCACCGCTAGTTCCAGCTGGGGCGGTTCTCGTGATCAAACAGTGGTATGACAACACAGCAAACAACCCCAACAATCCCGACCCTGATCAATGGGTTTACGGGGGAAGCCGCACCGGTGACGAGATGTCTCATGCCTGGATAGCGCTGACTCACCTCGACGACGCGGGCTATGAACAACTGATCGCTGAGCGTAAAGCCAAAGAAGAGCGATCCGTAGCGGGTAACGATTAAGTATTTTAGTCTTAATTAAGATCTGAAAGCCGGATGGCTAACCATCCGGCTTTTTTATGCAAAATACTTTTACAACTGTGCTGTTATTACCGCCTGTTTTTCACTATTCTTAACCGCTGCTTTTGAATGAGATAACAACAATGAAAACCCGTCGTGAAGTCCTACAAGGTTTAATTGTTTCAATAGGTGGAGCATCCCTACTCAACGCCTGTGGTGGGGTAGCACGAGTCGTCCCGTCCTCCTCAATGCGCTTCTACACTGAACAGGAACTAGCCCTGGTATCGCGCGTCAGTGACCTAATTATTCCGCGCACAGACACCCCTGGAGCATTGGATGTTAACGTGCCTGGTTTTCTTGATAGCCTAATGACGGAATGGGCCAACCAGGAAACCAAACAGAGCCACCATGAAGAACTTGAAGAGCTTGCGCGCATGTTGGGAGGCGATTTCGTGACACTCTCGCCAGACGCTTCAGAACAGCGGTTAGTTCTACTCGATGGCGAAGCCTTTGACGGCCGCCCCATCCATTATAGTGGTTATCGTTCACTGAAAGGCCTCATTACGCAGGCCTATTTTGCTTCGGAAGATGGTGCACTTCAGGAACAAAAATGGGTAGCAGTACCGGGAAGATGGGATCCTTGCATCGAAATTCAATAGTCAGAAACCATATTAATTGCAGTAATAGTGAGGACAGCAGCATTGACAGATTTTGATGCGATTGTAGTGGGTTCCGGAATGAGTGGTGGCTGGAGCGCCAAGGAACTCTGTGAACGCGGCCTGCGAGTGGCTGTGCTAGAGCGTGGACCGGAAATCAAACCAGAACGCGACTATGTCGATCAACTCCCACCCTGGGAACAGAAAAACCTGGATCGTATCTCCCAGGACGAGATTGCCCGACATTATTACAAGCAATATCCCGGTGTGGCCTACGCCGTGAAAGAATCCAACAAACATTTTTGGGTGAAAGATGACGAACACCCCTATGAAACCGTCGATGGTACTGAATATGACTGGTTACGCGGCTACCACACCGCGGGACGCTCCATTATGTGGAGTCGTCAGACCTATAGAATGGGCCCCCAGGACTTTACAGCTAACAAGGAAGAAAATATCGGTACCGATTGGCCGGTTCGCTATGATGAAATCGCGCCCTGGTATGACTACGTAGAGCGCTTTGCTGGTATTGCCGGTAACCGAGACGGACTGAAACAGTTACCTGATGGTGAATTTCAACCAGCCTTTGAGCTGACTTGTGCTGAAAAAGAATTCAAGGCCCGGGTCGAAACTGCCTTTCCCGGCCGTAATGTGATCCAGGCCAGAGTAGCACACATCACCGATGTCACTGACGAGCAAAGAGCACTCGGCCGGACCAACTGCCAGTCCCGCAACCGTTGTCACTTTGGCTGTAGCTTCAAGGCCTACTTTTCTTCATTGCATGCAACGCTGCCAGCAGCCGAACGGACAGGCAACCTTACCATAGTGCACAACGCCATTGTCCAGTCAATCGAGTACGACGCTGAAACCAATCGCGTAACAGGGGTTCGGGTTGTAGATGCCGAAAACAACGAGCACCGTTTCTATTCTTCGCGTCTGGTTTTTTTGAATGCCTCAGCGATCGCTTCTGCCCTAATTCTGTTACAGTCCAAAACTTCAGCCTTTCCCAACGGCCTGGCCAATACGTCCGATCAAGTGGGTCGAAATCTAATGGACCATGTAAGTGGCGCCGGAGCCAATGGCCTCATTCAGGGGTTCGAGAACAAGACCGTATTCGGTCGCCGGCCTGGTGGCATCTATATCCCTCGCTACGCAAACATCACTGAACACGACAAGCCCTACAAGCGAGGCTTTGGCTACCAGGGTGGTGCTACCCCACTTGGTCATGCCAACGGCCAGAGTCCTGGCATAGGCCGAGCCTTCAAGGAAGCTCACGGTGCCCCCGGGCCATGGCGGGTATCCATCGGGGCCTTCGGCGAGCAACTTCCCAACCCAGATAATCGAGTAACGCTGCACCCCACCAAAATAGACAAGTGGGGTAATCCTTTGGCTCTGTTCAATGTGGCCTACAGCGAGAATGAGCGCGTCATGCTGGAAGAAGCCCGTAAAGACGCAGTGGCCATGCTAGAAGCAGCGGGCTGTACCGAAATCAATTCTTCACCAGTGAACCTGACTGTACCCGGTAACCGCATACATGAGATGGGCAGCGCTCGAATGGGACGTGACCCAACCACTTCGGTGTTAAACGGTTGGTGCCAAACGCACGAGGTACCGAATCTGTTCGTTACAGATGGTTCGTTCATGGCATCTTCCGCATGCCAGAACCCATCACTGTCCTACATGGCGTTTAGTGCCCGAGGCGTGAAGTACGCAGTGGACTTACTGGAAGAAAAAGTAATCTAGCTCGTTTGAGAAACGGTACATAATAAAAAACCCGGCGACTTTTCAATGACCGGGTTTTTTATTGAGCTAGCTGAAAATTAGTTTGGGGCTGTCATTATCATACTGTGCTGCATCTCCATCGCCGATCGTGAACGGTTCCTTTCCGACTGGCCTAACTCACCAATAGCTGGTCCGCCCTGGTTGAAAATACCACCTCGCAAAGCGTTCAACAGGTAGTCCATGGTGTCAACCACATACAACTCATCGTTAATATACTGCTCTACCACTTCATCGATAATTGCTTCACGTTCATCAACATCGGGATAGGCAATAATGTCTGCCAGGGCCGCTTCCAACATATTCAGGTTGTCAATGATGATAGCTGCTTGGGGCGCCTGACTGTATAGCTGTGGCGCAATTGCCGGCGCACTAGGCATCTCGGACGGTGGTGGAAACATGGTCATACCGGTATCGGAACCCAGTTTGCTTCTATAACGCTCTAACGTAGTAGGCACACTGCCAGCAAACTGCGGATCTACCTGACCGATGATGATTGCTTCCAATGAAGCAAGTTGCAGCCACTGGTTGGTCCACATTAGTCCACTCAAGCGAGGAAAAGCTGACTTAAGTCCATTCGCATAGGGATGAGCGAGGTACAAATCAGCACTTTTGGGAGTAAGAGACACGGCGTGACGGGGATCGGAGGTCCTGTATTCCTCAATGGCTTCATCCACTGCGATACGCTTCTGATAAATGTTCATGGAGGACTCGGCGAATATGTCCCAAACTACCTTCTCGAATCCCCGACCGTGCTGTAGCACTCGAGCCGAGTGCCTAGTCAGCGCATCGGAGTTCGCAAAAGCTTGTTCGGCATCAGCATCCGAGTGATCAGTCCTTAACAGATCGTAAAGCAGAGCTCGAGCCTGGATTTCCGACTCGCCGTAGGGACCGGTCATGGACGTCGACATGTCCATTTGAGCATCCTGTCCCGGACTGCTAGCCATCATTTCGTGCATATCCGTGTTGGCCATCATGTCCAGTTCCATTCGAAGCTCTTTGCGCGCTTCCTGGGTAGTCGGGTCGGCATTTATACTTGCCATGGTGTCAAATATCTCTGCCAGAGCTACATCGAAGGCATTATTCAGACCAGCCAGTTCCGGGTACTCACTACGGAGGCTACCCGACTGCGCCATGGCTGTAGCGGAGAGAACTCCTGCTACCACAACAGCAGTGAATTTGTTTACACCATTAAGTCTATTATTCATTTATTCATTCTCCGAATCCTCGAAGTGTCGTATATTTTTGCGAGAGCAAAGCATAAGGACTCTGTTCTGCAAAGTCCACCTATAATAGGTGGAACGGGAGTCTGAAATCTTCGTAAACCATTGATTGTTTGCAACAAATTGTAATAGTCTCGAAACTAGTAGCACTAAAATATACACCTTCATTGCTATGGGACAAGGTGTTTTAAGGGACCGTGCTATGAATATACTGCTGACTTCAGGACCGACTCTAATAGCCGAAACCTATCCTTTATTTATCGACGAAGTTGAAGTCCGCGGGACCGGCCCGACGCACCAGAATAATGGCGTCTTCTCCAGCGACCGGCACATCCCAAGAATGATTAAGTTTGCCAGGGATCACTATATAACTGCCCACACTAAGATCGTGGCTTTCATCTCCCAGCACGATAGTTAATTCACCAGAAACCACCACTACGAATTCATCATGTGTGTGCCAATGTAAGTCGAAGTGAGATCCGGCGGGGAATTTTGCATAGTAGGTGATGCCCCCCGTCTCCGGATCGGTTCCCTGGCGTGAGGTCTGAACGCCTATTGGGACACCATTTCCCCCACCCGGTTGCCCCCACCGGATTTCATCAAGTTCGATTACGAGCGGGTCGACCCTAAACAGCGTCACCGTGCTCTGTGAAACAGAAAGCACCGGGCTCACCAGCAACAGCGCTGTTATCGCTATAGTCATAACAAACCGAAATATTCCCCTGCTGATAATCATGAATCAATCCTTATCTGCTCAGCTCATCGTAAATTGCCAAGATGCGATCCGGTGCCAACGGCCAGTTCAGGTCGGCTATGTCCAGCTCCTCCGTAACATCGTCACGGCTAATGGCGGCCTCTATCAACGCGTTGATTCGGGACACCAGGTGGTCGAACTTATCTCGAAAGATGCGTATGTCTGCCTTTGTCAGAATTGGTCCATGACCAGGAATAACGGTGTCAAAATCCAAAGACAGCAATCCATCCAGGGTTGCAGTCCACTCGGCTGCACTACCACCATTGGCATAGTCAATAAAAGGTGCCAGCGTAGTTCCATCAAGACGGTTACCCCAGATAAACAAGTCGCCGGTGTGAACCGTTTGTAGATCCGGAAAATAGATCACCGAATCACCGTCGGTGTGACCCCTTCCGAAATGATGCGCCTGTACCTCCACCCCACTCAAGAACACGCTAGTACGATTAGAAAAAGTAAGGTTTTGTGCTCCCATCTGTTCATTTCTGATGATGTTTGCCCTGGCATTCTCATGGCCGATAACTTGGGCTTTTGGCATGAAATCAGCGTTGCTCCCTGCATGATCGAAATGATGGTGAGTGTTAAGCACGTAGCGTATAGGTTGATCAGTTATGGTACTTATCTGACGGGAAATGTCTCCGAAGCTGTAAGAGAACTTGTTGTCGACAATTATGATGCCCTCGTTGGTGACTAACACGGCAACATTGCCCCCCGACAGTGCGCCATCGAATCCTGGAAGTATATAGAGCCCTTCTTTACCAGGAATTGGCCTTATCGTGAGCCGCTCCAACTGTTCTGTGGTTAGAGTAGGTCTTTCCTGAGCACTATTGACACCCACCACGGAGGCAAGGAATAGCCCCAGTAGGGTCACTAACATCATTACTGTTTTTGTTTTCATAACTTAATCCTGAAATTGCTCTCACTCTCTCATACTTATGCCATCGCTAGCCGATGGGGTCAAATCTGAAAACGTTATCTCCGCGGTGAGTCGGCACTGATGTACAATTCAAGCTCACCAGTATTGAAATAAAATCGACTCCTAAAATGCCGAGAAAGAAAACCACTGCCCTCAGGGGTGACCTCTCCCTTCTAAGCAGGGACCAGGGCTCGTTCACTGAGCTACAGGTCCAACTGTTGGTGGCTGTTGATGACTGCGGTTCGATTTCCGCTGCGGCCAGGAAGATCGGTATAAGTTACAAGACCGCCTGGGATCGTATCGACGCGATGAACAATATGTCAGACAAGCCATTGTTGCTCCGATCTGTGGGCGGCTCCCATGGTGGCGGCACGAGGCTAACGGAAGTGGGCCAGGAAATAGTGCAAGGATTTCAGGTTTTACAAAATGAACATAAAGCCTTTGTAAGTCAACTTGGGGAAAAGCTGCACACCATCAGCGACCTAGCAAGTTTCATTAAGAACACAACCTTGATCAGTAGTGCACGCAACCAGTACTTGGGTAAAGTGGTCGCCATAACACATGGTGCCGTGAATTCAGAAATAGAGCTGTGTATTAGTGATTCAGTGACTTTAATCGCGCATATCACTAATGACAGTCTGAAAGACATGAAGTTAAAAAAAGGCAGTGCCTGCATAGCGCTGATCAAATCATCCTGGATATTGCTTAGCAAAGATATCGAGTTAAAGACCAGCGCCCGCAATCAACTCTTGGGGAAAGTCGCCAAGATCTTGAAAGGTCAGGTTAACAGCGAAGTGATTTTGGACATGGGAGATGAGAAATCAATTTGCGCAATCATAACAAACATTAGTGTGGACGAACTGGGCCTGAAAAAAGGGGACGATGCCTGTGCCCTATTCAAAGCTTCGAGCGTTATTTTGTTAAAAGCCTAAACTTGAATTAAATAGATCACTCACCGAAGAATGGCCACTGATTTGATCTGTAGCCACATCTGTTGACCTGGATGGATTCCCAGGTTATGTACAGATCGACGGGACACTCTAGCTATAATTATCGTTGCATCGAGACGCAGGCTGACCAGAGCCATGGCCTCGTGAATATCATCCCTGACTTCGATAACTTCGGCCTGAAGCAGATTGACGATGCTAGTATCTTCATGGGCTTTAAGAGCCAAGCTGACGTCACGCGCTAGGATGCGAATGCGAATAACGGAACCTATGGCGTCCCCTCCGTCGCGCACCCATAACTGGCCCCCGGAAAACTCAGCTCGCACCAGCTGCCACTGTGGGTCTCGCTCAACAATTCTGGCTTCAACAACAACACCACTGTCCTCACCGAGTTTAACAGGCAGATCCAGCCGAGAAAGGACATCGATTAATGATCCTTGAGCTACCACGCGTCCCTGAGCCATAACTACAAGGTAATTGGCAAGCCTGGCCACCTCATCAATGGAATGGGTGATATAAAGAATTGGAAGCGCAAATTCTTCCCGTAGCTTCTCCAGGTAAGGCAAGATTTCCAGTTTGCGCGCCAGATCCAATGACGCAAGAGGTTCATCCATGAGTAACAATCGAGGTTTGATTAATAGCGCGCGTGCGATAGCTACCCGCTGACGTTCACCACCTGACAATTGATGGGGATAGCGGTCAATGAGTTTCTCAATACCCATTAACGAAATAATATAGTTATATTCCGCCAAAGTAACTGCTGTGTCGGAACGCTTCATGGCGTAATCTAAATTGGCAAAGGCAGTCAAGTGAGGGAACAGGCTCGATTCTTGAAACACATATCCCACTGGGCGTTTGTTGGTAGGAACAAAGACTTTTTCGTTCTGCCAAATTTCATCTCCTATATTTAGCTTTCCTTGAGCTACCCGTTGTAGCCCAGCGATACAGCGGAGCAACGTCGTCTTCCCAGACCCAGATTCTCCGAAAACTACAGTAATCCCAACCGCAGGCAGGTTCAGATCCACATCGAGCGTAAATTCATTTTGTTGATCCACGGAATAGCTGTGATGAAAAGAGGTTTCAATAAATTTGCTAGCGGGGACATTCATGAACCATACCTCATGCCCAGCACACGCGTTCTATCTTTGGCACCGTACACCAAAAGCAAAACCAGAAACGAAAATGCTAACATCGCCCCGGCTAGCCAGTGGGCCTGCCCAAAATCCAAGGCTTCGACATGGTCAAATATTTGCACCGAAACCACTCGGGTTTCACCAGGGATATTACCGCCAATCATGAGTACTACGCCGAATTCGCCAACGGTGTGAGCAAACCCCAGTACCGAGGCGGTAAAGTAACCCGATTTTGCCATAGGCAGAACTACTGTGAAGAAACGATCCAAGGGACCCGCTCGCAATGTAGCCGCTACTTCAAGCGGACGTTCTCCTATCGCTTCAAAAGCGTTTTGAAGTGGTTGCACTACAAAAGGCAGTGAGTAGAAGACCGATCCAATAACAAGGCCCCAATATGTAAACGGCAGAGTACCTAAACCCATTATCTGGGTGAGTTGACCTATAGGGCCATCGGGACCCATGGCAATTAATAGGTAGAACCCGAGCACAGTGGGCGGCAAAACCAAGGGAAGAGCAACAAGCGCACTAATCGGACCTTTTAGCCATGACCGTGATTGCGCCAACCACCACGCAATGGGTGTACCTACTACAATCAATACCAGAGTAACAGTTACTGCTAGTTGCAGTGTTAACAGGATCGCGGTGATGTCTGCAGCGGAAAAAACCATATCACCTCATATCTACCTGGTAGCCGAATGACTCAATTATTGCCCGACCTGGCTCACTGCGAATGAATTTAAGGAACGCTATTGCTGCTTGATTATTTGCACCCTTCCTCAACAGCACAGCATCCTGCCGTATTGGATTATAGAGATTAGCGGGTATGATCCAGCTGGAGCCGCTGGTGATTCGATCTTGCTGGAGCACTTGGGAAAACGCTACAAGCCCGAGTTCCACATTACCGGTGCTTACAAACTGATAAGCCTGAGCAATGTTTTCTCCCTGTATAATTTTGCCCTGAATGCCACTCACAAGACCCAGATTTTCCAGCGCCTCAATAGCTGCTATACCGTAAGGAGCTAAACGAGGGTTTGCGATAGCTAGGCGGCGAAAATTGTTCTGCTTGAGAACCTGACCAGTCGAATCAACTAAATTCGATTGAGACGACCACAGCACAAGCTTGCCAAGAGCGTAGGTAAAGCGGGATTCTTCAACCACTAATCCTGCTTTATTCAGAGCGACCGGCTTGTCCTGATCAGCAGAGAGAAATACGTGAAAAGGAGCACCATTGCTGATCTGCGCGAAAAACCTTCCGGAAGAACCGAACACAGTTTCAATGAGATGGCCGCTTTCCATCTCAAAAACCTGCTCCAGTTCTTTAATGGCTCCAGAAAAATTGGAGGCTACCGCGACTAAGGCTGTTTCCGCTCTAACTGGTCCTACCATTAGGCTAATCACTATACCCAGCAGCTTTACGTATTTGTTCATAGCCCTTCCACGGCTCATATATCGTTATATAATAATTTATATAACGATATGCTACAACCCTTTATTTAAGGAAGTTATACGCTATTTCTAATGGGGTTTTCATGGATATCCCTGGTATCGGAAAAAGCGAAAATATTGACTTGAAAACGTTAAGAAACTCACTGGGACGCTTTACTCCTTCGCCAAATTTGTTTCCCAGCACTTATTCGATTCCATAAAATTAGTGCCTCTGACCTCGTTATTTGTTAAGGTTTTCCGGTTAATCACTAACCACAGGAGCGGTACCCAGTCCCAGCTTACGGTGAGCGAATGCGTAATCTTTTGCAGGAACTAAAAAAGCGCAAAATCTATAGAATTGCTCCGCTTTATACAACGGTAGCCTTGGTCGCAGGCTGGCTGACAGGCGATGTTATGGCGCAGCCTGCGTCAGAGTATCGCTCTCTGGTTGATCGGTATTGCGTTACCTGTCATAACCAGTCGATTATCGATAGCCCATCAGAACAAGCAGATGCTCTAACTTCACAGTTACGCGCTGTCGGTTTGGCACTCGATAGTCTCGATCTGTCCACAGTAGGAGCTGACAGCCTTCACTGGGAAAAAGTTGTGCGCAAGCTACAAGCCGGTTTGATGCCGCCCGCCGATATGCCACGACCCGAACAAGCGATGCTGGATCGTTTCCGTAATTGGCTCATCTCAGAACTCGATAGCGCTGCCGCGGTCCATCCGGAACCAGGACGAACAGCAACGGTTCACCGACTGAATCGAGCTGAATATCACAATGCCATCCGTGACCTCTTAGCTCTTGAGATAGACGTTGATGATTTCCTCCCAGCTGATGATGCGGGCTATGGCTTTGACAACATCGGCGGCGTACTGCGGATGTCACAGGCTTTGTTGGAACGGTATCTGGATGCAAGCCGAACCATCAGCCGCATTGCGGTCGGTAACCCGCCGTCAACAACCTTCTCAGAAACATTCCGAACCGCACAGGATGAACAGCAACATGAGCGGGCCACCGGCATGCCTTTCGGTACGCGTGGCGGGATGCTCGTACCCTATCTGTTCCCACTTAATGCCGACTATGACCTGCGTGTCCAATTGGGCGGCACCCGCGGGTTGCGAGATGAATATCGTCTTGAGGTGACCATTGATGGTGAACCTATTGAACTGATCAACGTGGAATCTGGTTCCCCCATCGAGCTACGGGTGCCGATAGAGGCTGGCCCGCGGGACATCGGGGTGGCGTTCTACCGCAATCCGCCGGTGCTGGTTGAGCAGGTCCGGCAACGGTTCCAGAACCCTCGCACAGCAGGGAACACCGGAGGACCCGGTGGAAGAATGCCGTTCATCAATAGCCTCACCATTGCAGGTCCTTATAACTCTCTTGGACCAGGTATCACCCCCAGCCGCAATAAAATCTTTACCTGTCAACCGATGGTAGCTTCCCAAGAAACGGCATGTGCGCGCGCACTCCTGTCGGATTTAACACGTCAAGCCTATCGCAGGCCAGTCACTGATGATGATGTTGATGTGATACTCGAGTTCTACGACAGGGGCCGGGCTGATGGTGGTAGCTTCGCAAACGGAATTGAACTGGCTATCCGGCGCCTGCTCGTCAGCCCAGAATTCCTAGTAAGAATTGAGGCTGATCCGATCAACATTGCCCCTAACACTCCATATAAAATCACCGATCTCGAACTTGCCTCCCGTTTGTCATTCTTTCTATGGAGCAGCATCCCGGACGATGAATTACTTCTGCTGGCCGAACGTGGAATGTTAAGCCTGCCATCAGTACTAGAGCAGCAAGTTAGGCGCATGCTCGCTGACCCCCGCTCTAATGCGCTAACCAAAAACTTCGCAGGTCAGTGGCTCCAACTCAGAAACCTTGCGACCCTCGTGAGACCGGGTGAACCGTATGCCGTCGCATTCGACGAAACACTGCGACAGGCGATGATCACCGAAACAGAAATGTTTTTTGACAGCCTGCTCCAGGAAGACCGTGGAGTTCTTGAGCTATTGACAGCTGACTACACCTACCTGAACAGCCGCCTGGCTGGACACTACGACATACCCAATGTCCAGGGCTCACATTTCCGCCGCGTGGTGTTACCGGCCAACAGCCCTCGACGCGGATTATTAGGGCAAGGCAGCATCTTGACGCTGACTTCCCACGCGATTCGCACCTCACCAGTGCTGCGCGGCAAATGGATTTTGAACAATATCCTTGGGACTCCGCCACCGGATCCGCCGCCAAACGTTCCAGCACTCGACGATAGTAAGACCCAGGC
>Ga0066367_1000158_pt1 | contig 12692 bp, 9 predicted proteins | sample Knorr_S7_td_AAIW_FD_77335 | JGI IMG/M metagenome (GOLD analysis project Ga0066367, IMG submission 77335) | Marine microbial communities from Southern Atlantic Ocean transect - Knorr_S7_td_AAIW_ad_750m_LV_A | ecosystem: Environmental > Aquatic > Marine > Oceanic | place: Atlantic Ocean | collected...
AGACCTAGATTTATTCTGGGCTTGCGGATTGTATAGCCCCAGGACTCATCGGCAACTCTGTCATGCGCTTTCCAGTTGCATCGTATATAGCATTTGCAATTGTGGGTGTCGGTGGGACTATGTTAGCCTCTCCAACCCCTCTGACTCCGAATGGGTGTCCGGGGTTTGCGACTTCTACTATAACTGTATCAATCATTGGAAGATCGAGAGATGTTGGCATTCTGTAGTCAAGTAGACTGGAGTTTGTCATCGTTCCCTCGTCGTTCATGAAGTATTCTTCATTCAAGGCCCAACCAATACCTTGGACGCTTCCCCCTTGCATTTGGCCTTCCACGTAACTTGGATGGATAGCCTTCCCTACGTCCTGAACGCATGTGAATCTTTCCACAGTGGCTTTACCGGTTTCGGGGTCTATTGAAACATCAGCGATATTACCTGCAAATGAGCCACCCACACCCGAGGGGTTGACTGAGGCTGATCCCGAAATACCACCTCCAGTGTCACTAAGCTGTTCCGCCAATTCTTTGAAGGTCATCTTGAGTTCGGAATCACTCTGAGAACTTATAACGCCATCTTCCATCTGAAGGTTATTGGCTTTAACATCCCATATTTTTGCGGCTCTCTCAATACATTGTTGTTTCACATCTTGGGCCGCTTCATACGCTGCCCATCCAGTGGCAAATGTTGTTCTGCTGCCTCCGGTCACTGCGGTGAAACCGATTGTGTCCGTGTCTACAACGGTAGGCCTAACGTCTTCTACAGGAATTCCCAGAACCTCTGCTGCATGCATTGCTATAGAGGTTCTCGATCCACCGATATCTGTGGAGCCCTCTGTCAGATTGATTGAACCATCTTTGTTGACTGCTATGTTGCACGCCGAGTCAAACCCTATGTTGAACCAAAACCCTATCGATACTCCTCTTCCGGTTCCTTCTGCTTTTGCAGACTGGTAATGAGGATGATCACGCATGGCTTCGAGCACTTCCTTTGCTCCAATCCTGCCAAACACTGGTCCATCAGGTCTTCTGGTTCCTTCTGTAGCAACATTTTTAAGTCGGAGTTCTATTGGGTCCATCCCAAGTTTTTCGGCCAATTCATTGACGGCTTGCTCAGCACCAAACGCCGCGTTTGGAGCTCCAGGAGCTCTGTAGGCCGCTGTTTTTGGTTTGTTAACGACCACGTCAAACCCATCAATTGTGGAGTTTTCAATATCATACGTGGAGAACACGCATTGAACCGCCGCTCCTACCGGAGACCCTGGGTATGCTCCAGCCTCCATTGCCATCCAGGCATATGCGGCAGTCATTGTACCGTCGTGTTTAGCCCCTATTTTAATTTTTATTTGGGAGCCCGGTGTAGGCCCTGATGCCTCAAAAGTTTCTTTTCTGCTCATTACTATTTTCACAGGTGCCCCAGTTTTGCGGGAGAGTAGGGCAGCTACAGGCTCTAAATAAATCGGAATTTTCCCTCCGAATCCGCCTCCAATTTCAGTTGGGGTTACCCTGACCATCGAAACGGGCATGTCAAGTAACTCAGCCACGCTGTCCCTGACGACAAAAGACCCTTGTGTGCTGCACCAAATGTGCAGCCTTCCGTCATGACTCCATAGAGCAGTAGCGTTATGAGGTTCTATATATCCTTGGTGTACTGTTTTTGTGTTGTATTCACGCTCGACTATTACGTCGGCTTCTTCAAAGCCTTTTGCTATATCACCTTTCACATGTTGGGAATGAGAGGCAATGTTACTTACGACTCCTGTATCTTCTCCGAGCTCTTCAGTGGTTAAAGATTCGTGTAATATCGAGGCGTTTGATGCCATAGCCTCTTGGGTTGTCAATACTGGTGTGAGTACTTCGTATTCTACGTCGATGAGGCTGAGAGCTGATTCTGCAACGTGGGGATTAGAGGCCGCCACTCCAGCGATTGCCTGGCCCGCGTATAGGACCTTGTCACTCGCCAGTATATTGTCCTTTAACCATTTGTTACCGGCTTGGGGAAAATCTTTTGAAGTAACGACAGCCTTAACGCCGTCTAGCTTTTCCGCTTTGCTAGTGTCAATTGAAATTATTTTGGCGTGGGCATGTGGGCTTCTTAGAATTTTTCCCTGAAGTAACCCCGCTGCGTCAAAGTCAGCTCCATAGATTGCTCTGCCGGTTACTTTGTCTGCACCGTCATGGCGGACTGGTCTTGTGCCTATCACCTTGTAATCAGTATCGGTAGCCAGAACCATATTTCTTTCATAGTCGGCCGTTGTCATACTCTTTACGCCTCCTGTAGTCTCTTGGCAGCGTCTTGGACTGCTCTAACGATTTTGTCATAGCCTGTGCACCGGCATAAGTTATTGGCGAGCCAAAACCTTATCTCGTGTTCAGTTGGGTTCGGATTTTGTTCTAGCAGTGCCTTGGATGAAATTATGAAACCTGGGGTGCAAATCCCACACTGCAAAGCTGCATTTTCTAGAAACGCTAGTTGCAGTGGATGGAGATTGCTCCCGTCCGCAACACCTTCGATAGTTTCTATGTTTGCCCCTTCTGCTTCTACACCAAGTACAAGGCAAGCGGTGACTATGCGTCCGTCTATGTTGACGGTGCAAGCTCCACAGTTCCCATCGTTACAGCCCTCTTTGGTACCTGTTAGGCCTATCTCATCCCTAAGGCATTCAAGTAGGCTTTGTCTAGGTTCACACAGGAAATCGACGTGTTCCCCATTTATAGTTGTTTGTACGTATGTTTTTGCTGGCATTTAGCTCGCTCCCTGTGCTCTCTCTACTGCTGTGTTAAGGGCACGTCTTGTCAGAACATCACAGAGATGTTTACGGTAGTCCGCGGTGCCTCTCATATCGGATATTGGTTTTGCTGCAGCCTTAGCGAGATCTGCAGCCTTCTGAATTACTCCTTCGCTGACTGTTTGCCCAACGAGAGCCTCCCCTGCCTCCTCTACCAAGAGTGGAGTGGGTGCCACTGAGGCCAAGCTTACTCTCGCAGATGTAAATTTGCCGTCCTCAATAGTTACTGAGGCACCTACTCCCGCTACCGCAATATCCATCTCATTTCTGGGAATGAATCTAATGTAATTAGCTCCAAATCCGGCGCCATTGCTGGGAAAGTTAATAGATACCAGTAGTTCGTCGCTCCCAATGCATGATTGTCCAGGACCGGTGCATATATCTTCTACAGGGACCTCTCTTATACCAGAAGGACCTGCGATTGTCGCTACCGCTCTGTGTGCAATCATATTTGGGATTGAATCTCCGCTAGGAGCCGCGTTACAAAGGTTCCCACCGAATGAGGCACGCCCTTGAATCTGGGTGCCACCTATGAGGGTGGCAGAGTCGTTCAAAGCAGAGAAATGGCTGTTTACATTGTCGTCGCCATAAATCTTGTAGCATTCAACTGCTGCTCCTACAGTCAACCCTTTGTTGGCGTCATAACTGAGTTCGTTAAGTTCCGGAATGCTCTTTATGTCTACCACCACGTCAGGATTGATCCGAGGGTGTCCTGCTCTTAATTGAACTATCAGGTCCGTTCCCCCTGCCATAGCCCTAGCGGTTCCACCTGAATCTGAAAGAAGTTTGACAGCATCTTCTACCGTATTGGGTTTCTCAAAATCTATCCACTTCAAAAGCCTTCCTCCTTATACTGCATCTGCAAGTTTTGTCACAAACACAAAGTTATCCATTTTTAACTTCTATTACCTTTATGATGTACATACATGAACAAAAGAACCGGACCAACGCCAATGTGACAGCCCGATTTGCGGGATCAGTCTAACATATGGATTAAAGGGGAACAATAAACCGGATTAGTCACTATCTGTACAGAGGAAAAGATGGCTAAACTATATGTCTCTTGATGCCCAAAATACTTGGTGTTAGTCGGCCACAGCGCCCATTTGTATATCGGATAGCAAAGTGTTTAGATATGAACCTGTGTGAGAGCCTTCAACTTTGGCTACATCCTCAGGGGTCCCCACTCAAACTATCTGCCCCCCCCTGTCTCCTGCACCCGGTCCCATGTCAATTAGCCAGTCCGCATTCTTGATTAGATCTAGATGATGTTCTATTAGTACTACCGAGTTACCGGAATCAACCAAGCGGTGCATAACTTTTAATAGCTGTGCGCAATCTTCAAATGATAATCCAGTCGTTGGTTCATCCAATATGTACAGCGTTTGTCCCGTTGCTCTTTTTGAGAGTTCGGTGGCAAGCTTGACTCTCTGCGCCTCTCCGCCACTTAGTTGAGTCGCTGGTTGTCCCAGCCTTATGTAACCCAATCCAACATCTTTTAGCGTCTGCAACTTGTTGCTGATTCTTGGGATGTTTGAGAATAAATCTACTGCTTCAGTCACGGTCATGGAGAGTACGTCAGCTATGCTATGACCCCTATAAAGTATTTCAAGGGCTTCCCTGTTATATCTATTCCCGCCACATTCTTCACAAGGTACGCTGACGTCAGGAAGGAATTGCATTTCGATATTTATCTGCCCATCCCCTGAGCATGCCTCACACCTTCCTCCTTTGACATTAAAGGAAAATCTGCCAGGTTTATATCCTCTACTTCTCGCTTCAGGGACTTGTGCAAAAAGTTCTCTGATAGGAGTAAAAGTACCGGTATAGGTGGCAGGGTTACTCCTTGGAGTTCTACCAATTGGAGATTGATCAATGTTCACAACCTTATCCAGGTTGTCTATCCCGCGAATTTCTTTGAAGGATCCCGGACGGTCTCTAGAACGATAAAAGTGCTGGGCTAGCCTTTTGTAGAGTATCTCATTTATTAGAGTGCTTTTACCGGAACCAGATACACCAGTTACGCAAACAAATATACCTAGCGGGATGTCGACATCTATGTTTTTGAGGTTGTTTTGGGTCGCTCCAATGATATTGAGACAGGATCCGTTGGCGGTTCTCCTACTGGTGGGAATGTCGATCTTCTTTTTGCCTGATAAGTATTGTCCTGTAAGTGATCTAGGGTTGGACATCACTTTTTTGGGTGTTCCTGATGCAACTATGTGCCCCCCGTGTTCCCCGGCTCCTGGACCTAAATCTACAATATGGTCTGCGGCCCTCATAATTGCTTCATCATGCTCAACTATAAGTACAGTGTTTCCAACATCCCTAAGACCTTTTAAGGTGTTGATTAGTCGAGCATCGTCGGCTGGGTGAAGACCTATAGAAGGTTCATCACACACATATAGGACTCCCATCAGTCCTGAGCCTATTTGAGTGGCTAGTCTGATCCTTTGTGCCTCTCCTCCGCTCAATGTTGAGGCTGTTCTGCTGAGAGTCAGATAGTCCAGACCTATGTTTAAAAGGAATTCGAGCCGAGACGCGATTTCTTTTAGGATCTGGGATCCTATTGAAATTTGTCTTTCAGTCAGTACGTCTTTATTACTCAGGTTGGTTGTCCATTCATAGCATGCTCTTACTGACAGGTCAGTTACGTCCATTATGGTGCTTTGGTTAACAATGACTGCGAGAGCTTCAGGCCTCAGTCGTTTTCCCTGACAACTTTGGCAGGGAAGTGAGGTCATATAACGTTCGATGTCTTTTCTAACACTTTCGGATTCTGTCTCGGTATGTCGTCTCTCAAGATTATTAATCACTCCCTCGAATTTCGTCTTCCAACGGTAAGTTCTTCCCCTTCTTGTTTTGTGATTCACTTGGATTCTTTTGCCGCCCGTACCAAGGAGTATGGTGTTGAGTTCATCATCAGTTAGTTCATCTATTGGAAGGTTAGGATTAAATCCTATCGCTTCGGCTAGTGACAGTAATTGGCTTGAATACCATGGGGACAAGGATCCAGAACGCGCCCAACCCACGATGCCACCGTCTGTGATTGATCGGGATTTATCTGGTATGACCAGATCTGGATCCACGATTAGCTTGTATCCTAGGCCAGAACAAATATTGCAAGCACCGTGGGGATTGTTGAAGCTAAAAGTGCGTGGTTCTAATTCCCCCAGGTTCACATTGCAGTGCACGCATGCAAAGTCTTCAGAAAACATCATCTCATCTCCACCCTGGACATCTACCATCACGAGACCTTCAGATTGAGATAGTGCCGCCTCTGCACTCTCTGTTACCCTTCCTTGATCAACCGATCGATTAATAATTAATCTGTCTACAACCACATCTATGTTGTGCCATTTTTGTTTGTCTAAGTCGAATTTCTCCGACAAATCATGTGTTTCCCCGTTAACTCGAACTCTAACGAAACCAGCGCGTCTCGCTGACTCAAAAACATCCCGATGCTCACCCTTTCTTCTCCTTACCACCGGTGCAAGTATTTGTATCCTGCTTTCATCGGGCAGCGACAGGATTGAATCGGCTATTTGTTGCACTGTTTGTTTTTGGATCACGCGCCCACACTTGAAGCAATGTGGTGTGCCTATACGAGCAAACAAAAGTCTGAGATAGTCGTAAATTTCGGTGACTGTACCGACTGTGGATCTAGGGTTGTGTGATGTTCCTTTTTGGTCAATTGAAATAGCTGGAGAAAGGCCCTCTATGTAATCCACTTCAGGCTTGTCCATCCGTCCTAGGAACTGTCGGGCATAGGAGGAAAGCGATTCTACATATCTTCGCTGGCCTTCAGCGTAAATCGTGTCAAAAGCCAGAGAGCTTTTGCCCGAACCGGATACTCCCGTAATAACAACCAACTTGTTTCTGGGTATTGTCACGTCAACGTTTTTGAGGTTGTGTTCCCTCGCACCTTTGACAATTATGTTTTTAGCCAACCCATTTGATGCCAAAATTGCCGCCTTTGAGACCATAGCTAGTGAGCACGATGCTCAATGTGATTCTATCATTCAAATCTATGTTCTAAACCTTGATGAATGTTGTGATATGGATATAGAATCCATCGGATATCCACGATATTTATTATGCAAGGAGATATTCATGGCACTCGACTTCCGTTCACTTCTCGCTGAACACATTCCTGCTGGAGGAAGAGGAGCCCGTCCCCGAAGAGGTAAGTACGACTTTGCAGTCGCATACCCGGACCCTGCCTCTTTGCCCCATGACAAAATAATGGAATGCCTTAGCGAGGCTCTGTCAGAAACAGGGGATGACTTAGCTGTTTATCCCCATCCTCAAGGCAACACTCCTCTGAGAGAATATGTGGCTGAGAAAATTAAGCGTGAAAGAGATATAAACGTAACTGCGGATGACATCATCCTTGGAAATGGATCCGGTCAGCCCATAGACATGATATCAGCCATTTTAGTCAACCCGGGGGACGTAGTTATAACCGATGAATGGGTATATGGGGGTACTCTCAACACTTTGAGAAGACACTCTGCGGATATTCGTGGTGTATCTGCTGATGAAGAAGGAATGGACCCAGACGCTCTGAATTTTGAGATTTCAAAGGCCATACAAGAAGGTAAGAGACCAAAATATGTGTACCTTATCGCTACTTTTCAAAACCCACAGGGTTTCACGATTACCAGAAGGCGTAGAGAGCAGTTATTGGAAGTGACTCATAGGCATGGAGTACCTATTCTTGAGGACGATTGTTACGCTGATAATCGATATGGTGGGGATCAAGTCACGTCGATGTATAACCTAGACGATCAGAATAGCGTGATGTATGTAGGATCATTCTCAAAAATTATTGCTCCCGGGATGAGCTTAGGATATATGACAGGGCCTGGTGACGTTTTGGATCGTGCAATGACTGTTAAAAGTGGGAGGATAAGTGAATTTACCGCTATGGCAGTTGAAAAATATGCACGAAGATATCTAGACGCCCATGTCGAGGAGATTAACAATATCCAGCGTGTTAAGCGTGATGCGATGCTGGCCTCACTCGGCGAAAATTTCGGAACTGGGGCTGAATGGAGCGATCCAGATGGAGGACTGTATATATGGATGAAACTGAATGATGATGCGGATATGGTTTCACTAAGTTCAAAAGCTCTAGAAGAAATAGATGTCGGTTTTCATCCAGGTACCAACTATTCTCCGGATGGTTCTAGCGGAAGGAATTACATAAGATTATGCTATGGCTATAATCAACCAGAGGAAATAGAGGAAGGGATAGGGAAGCTAGGCGCTTTTCTTGCCAAAGAGGGAGCCTTGAAATCCTAAGAGACTTCTTAATGCCTACTGAATCTGAGTTTCACTTCTAATCCTGTTTGAGCCGAAAGGTTGGTATTAGCTCTTTCCAGATGGTTTTTACATGTGGTTAGGCGTTCGCGGCATGAAGTGTTCCCTAGGATGTCTTGCTTCTTGGCCAAATCTATCTGAAGTAGTTGGGCGAGGAAGTAGGATAGTTCAACTGGGTTCGATGGGGTTCGAGCATGGGCTACCCAGCCTCCCCTTATACTCAAAAGATGTTTAACGTGTGCAGATGCTGCCTCTTTGATTAATGACATTTCACTTTCAGGAATGTATGGGTTTTCATCTGGTTCTCCCACCTCAACCGCTGCAATTAAGTATGGGGTATCCTGCTCAATCTCTGTTATTTGGAAACGCTCTGTGCCTAGCGCACTAATGTATATTCGCCCACCCGAAACCTCTCTCAAATTTGTTATTTTTGCAACAGTCCCAACTCTGTGTGGAATTGATGGCTCCCCTACCTCTTCACCCTCCTTGATCAAGACCACTCCGAACATGGAGTCAGCTTCCCGACAGTCATTGATCATTTGCTTATATCGATCTTCAAATATATTCAGAGGTATAGTTGATCCTGGGAAGAGTACTGTGTGAAGAGGGAACAGAGGTAGCTTTCTTATTTCTATTGTCATTGTCGACTAAGCCCTCTGTCAGTGAATGTAATTAATAGGTTCAATCTAGGTCACTAACGTCCAAAATATGAAATCCAAGTTTGACAGTAATTTATCACTTGATACCCTAGATATGAAGGATGAGTATCTAAAGCATATCTGAACGGAGTGTCATGCAGCCTAGGTCAGTTGGGAGTTAACCTTATGAAAGAGGTATTTGAAGACGCTGTAGAAAAGCTTGGTAAAGGTGAACCTGTAGTAGTTGCTACTGTTATTAGAACGAAAGGGTCCACACCTCAGAAGCCCGGAGCCAAGCTTTTGGTAAGACAGGATGGATCTGGTATAGGTACACTGGGCGGTGGGTGTGTGGAAGGAGACATATGGTTTGCAGCCAAGCAACTTATGCAGAGGGGTGGGGCAGCGGAATATAAAGAATACGAACTTAATGAGGAACTTGCCGCAGAGGATGGTCTCGTCTGTGGGGGAACTATGTATTTTCTAATTGATCCCGTTTACAGCCCCGAGGATTATCTTCCCTATGCTGAGGAGATCTCAGGCGCTTATCAGGGCGAAGGATCTGTTGCTTTAGCCACTGTTATTAAATCGGGTGATGATGGGATTTCAGTGATAGGTGACAAATTGTTCATTCGCGAAAACGGAGAGATTGAGGGAACTCTGGGAAGCGAAGATATAGATGTAGCGGCTATTGACAAAGCTTTCGAACTTATGGTGCATGGGCGTAATGAATACGTAATTACAGCTACCGGGGCCGAATACTTTATTGAGGCTTATACGACTCCACCACAACTTGTGATTTGCGGCGGCGGGCATGTGTCCAGAGCTTTAGCTTCGTTGGCCAAACCTTTGGAATTTCGATTGTTTATAACGGATGACAGAGAAGAATTTGCCAACCAAAATAGATTTCCTGAGGCGGACATTGTTGTGAATGAAAAACCCGAGGATGCGTTACCTAACCTCCCCATTAATCCCAACACATTTATTGTCGTAGCGACCAGAGGCCACCGATATGACAACACGGCTCTCCTTGCTGCAGCTAAGACTTCTGCTAAGTATGTCGGTTTAATGGGTAGCAAGAGAAAAACAATTCTAATTTATGAAGATTTGATGAGAGGTGAATTGAGCCTAGGAAGAATTAGGGAAATTCGTTCACCGATTGGTCTTGATATCAGGGCGAGAACACCTGAAGAGATAGCCATCAGCATTATGTCGGAAATATTGATGTTCCGATTTGGTGGTAGCGGCTCACCAATGAAATTAGATGACTCTCAACTCGAAAGAATTGAAAAAAAGGTGGCAGAAACACCTAATCAGCCTTCTGGGCAGCCAATAAACCTTTAGTCAAAAGTGTTTCATGCTACAGCTATATTAACCGCTGCTGGATACTCAAGTAGAATGGGTCGCTCAAAGCCCCTTTTACCTTGGAACGGAACTACCCTAATCAAACATCAAGTCCGTTCACTCCGTCAGGGTGGCTGCAGCGAGGTTGTGGTTGTTCTTGGTCATCAGTCGGATGAGCTTAGTGGTGAGCTTGGTGGGATGGATGTCATTCTGGCAGAAAATACTGACTACGAGACGGGGCGGATTTCCTCCATTAAGTGTGGGGTCAAGACAGCGTCATCAGAGGCTGATTGTTATGTTTTGCTGGGTGTGGATCAACCCAGACATTTTTCTATAGTAGACACTTTAATAAAAAGTCACGTGAGAGCAAAATCACTTATAACGTCTCCAAGATTTGAGGAAAAAGGCGGACACCCAGTCATTTTTTCTTCCAAATTAAGGAAAGACATTCTTGCTCTTGAAGAGGGGGATGGAGGCTTGCGCAAGGTGTTTAATGAATACAGAGATGTGGTGAATGAAGTTAAATTCTCTGGCCCAGAAATACATCTTGACCTTAATACATTGGAAGAATACCAAACAGCTTTATCTCAATATTCCAGATAAGTTACTTCGCTTAATTTCCCCACTGATCTAAGGCATTCTGTAATTCCTCGTTAAGTGCGCTGTGTTCAATTCCGAGATCTCTAATTCGTTCTAGGTCAGCGTCTCCAGTGGATGCAGACAGCTCTATCTCAATTTCTTGAACCCTCTTTTCAAGTTTGTCTATTATCTCTTCTCTGTTAGGTTTCGTATTGTGCTTGTTTGATTTGATCCTATTTTTGGGTCGTTGTTTCTTTTGTTTTTTACCTTTACCAGGGATTTGTATTTTCTGGTCTTGCAATTTGGATTCGGAGGGAGGGGGAGTGGAGATTTTCTGACTGCTGTTCTCCTGCCATTCTTTATATGTTCCGTCGAATGTATCAATTTTCCCGTCGTGGATAATCCATAAATTGTTAGCTAGCAGGGAAATTAGATGTCTATCGTGGGTTACAAATAAAATAGTACCTCTAAAATCAGTGAGCATTTCCTCTAAAGCTTCTCTACTCTGAATATCTAAGTGTGTAGTAGGTTCGTCTAAAATCAGGACGTTTGGTTCTAGGATCAGTAACCGTGCCAGAGCGAGTCTGCCTCTCTCTCCCCCACTGAGAGAGGAAACTTTCTCGAATATTTCTTCACCTCTAAAAAGAAAACGTGCCAAAAACCCGCGGGCCTCTCCTATTGGGAGGTTTTTTATTTGGAGCAAAGCTTCCATAACTGTTAGATTTGGAGGGATTTCGTCAGAGCCTTGCCGAAAGTACCCTGTTTTCACATTATGGCCTAGAGATGATTTTCCTTCGAGAGCAGGTATATCGCTGAGTAATGTTTTTAGAAGAGTTGTCTTTCCTATTCCGTTATTACCTATAATTGCGGTCGTTGTTCCCCTATGGATCACCGTATCAGGCACTTCGAATAAGGTTATTTTTCCTCCTTCACTGTCGGTAAAACCTACTTCGAGGTCTGTTGTTCTGAGGACAATTTCACCCGTTCTAGTCGCTTCGGATGATCGGATGGCTACAGTTTCTTCTACGGCCGGAGCATCAATCATATTAATCTTATCTAGCCTTTTCGCTCTACCTCTGGCCTGTTGATGGCGTTGGCCTGCGTGATAGCGCGCTATGAAATATTCCTCCCTGCGTATATGCTCCTGTTGCTTTCGATATTCTTTTGAAAGTCGTTCATTTTCCTCAGCTCTCAAAATTTTATATTTTGAGTAATTACCTGGAAAAACCTTCATTCTAGCCCTGTCGATTTCCCATATTTCAGTTACTACGCGGTCTAAAAAATACCTGTCATGGGAGACCACGATGAAAGCATTACGGAATGTTGAAAGAAACCCTTCAAGCCACTCTAGACCATTAAAGTCGAGATAGTTTGTTGGCTCGTCTAGAACCAATATATCTGGATCTCCAAGTAAGGCTGTTGCCAAAGCTGCTCGAGTTCGCTCTCCGCCACTTGCATCTATGGTGAGTGTGTCCAGTATTTCTTCAGATAAGCCAACACCAGCTACCACACGTTCTATTGCGTTGTGATAATCGTATCCGCCCTCTGACTCATATCTGTCAACGAGGGAAGAGTATCTTCTTTCTGCTCTTTTGCGCTCAGATCCTTGGGTCTGTTGAATTTCCAGAGCACTTTCAACCATTTGCTTTTCTAGGTCTATTAAATGACGAAAAGTTTCTGTTATTTGTTCTCGTAACGTACCTGAACCTGATTGCATCGCGGTCTGAGGTACGTAACCGATTCGAAGTTGTTCAGGACGAAATATTGTCCCGGTATCATAGTCTTGTTCGCCTAGGAGAACTCTCAGTAAAGATGTCTTGCCACTACCATTGGGTCCAACGATCCCTATTCGAGCCTTTTCATTTACTTGCAGAGTTATATTGCCGAAAATTTCCATTTCAGCGTAGTGCAGCCCAAGTTGTGAAGCGCCTATTACAGCCATTTTGTTAGTACTATATTATTCCAGTGGGGTTCAATAAATTTTACCAAAGCTTTTATGCCAGTACGTTTTTATTAAAATGATC
>Ga0066367_1000161_pt1 | contig 12676 bp, 8 predicted proteins | sample Knorr_S7_td_AAIW_FD_77335 | JGI IMG/M metagenome (GOLD analysis project Ga0066367, IMG submission 77335) | Marine microbial communities from Southern Atlantic Ocean transect - Knorr_S7_td_AAIW_ad_750m_LV_A | ecosystem: Environmental > Aquatic > Marine > Oceanic | place: Atlantic Ocean | collected...
TAGGAGAGATATTGTTATTGTTATATTTATATTTCTATCAAAACGATAAATATCTATTTAGTACGAATTTTGCGACCTAGAAACGTAAACTTTTCAAGTAACAGAGTTTAATTATATTTATCAACACCTTAAGACATTTAGCTTTTAAAAGTGTGCGTTAAAAAAACAAGTTAAACAGGGCTCTTCTACGTAAAAACACCTCAAAACCTTTGAAATTAAAGACAACTTGATAGCCAATTTCTGTTGGATAGATAAAAAAAGCTTTACCATATTTGTTATAACAGATAAAAAGCGCGCAGTTATTCCACGCTCAAATTACATCCACGCTGCTGCAGTGTGGTAAACAAGTGAAGTAGAAAACATGAATGTTGATAGTTTAACCCAGCACTTTGAGGAAAAGTTGGCTTTAGTTAAAGCATCGGTGATGTCTGATAGCTTTGTTATCCAGCTTACAACAATCGCAGTTATTTATTGCGTTGCGTTTTTGCTTGCACGACAAGTAAAAAAGCCATTTAAGTTTACCCGAGAAAAGCCACAGCAAGGCGCACATACTATGCACGGCTTTTTATACAATCTGGGTGAGGCACTATTCCCGCTTATCACCATCAGTATGCTAAAGCTTACTACCGTGTTGGGGGCGCAATTTCAGTTTGATGCATGGCTATTGGAAATAGCCGTTGTTGTAGCACTAATGCTGTTTGTTAATTCCTTGATTACTGGTTTTGTCGAAAACAACACCATTGCAGCGTTTATGCGATGGGTGGGTTTACCTATCCTATTTTTACACTTAGTTGGCGTGCTTCCGCTGATAACTTCAGCATTGGAGTCAATGGCAATATCAGTCGGCAATGTTGAAATTTCAGCGTATGGCGTAACAAGAGTACTGTTGTTTGGTGGCTTGCTGTTCTGGCTAGGCCGCAGCTCGAACGCCATTGGTCAAGATATTATTCGAAACCATAAGTCGCTCGACGTTTCTACCAAAGAAGTGTTCGCAAAGCTGTTTGAAGTTGCCCTGTTCTGTGTGGTGTTTCTTTTATTGCTTAACGTCATGGGAATTAACCTTACCGCACTAGCCGTGTTCGGTGGTGCAGTAGGTGTGGGTTTAGGCTTAGGTCTGCAATCCATCGCATCAAACTTCATTTCGGGCATCATTATTCTATTGGATAAATCGTTGACCGTAGGCGATTACGTTGAATTGGAAGACGGGCAAAAAGGTATCGTCAGAGAATTTAAAATGCGCTATGCCGTATTAGAGACTTATGACGGTAAAGATGTACTGGTGCCTAACGAAAAGTTTATCAGCTCCTTGCTAATAAACTGGACACACAAAAACCAAAAACAACGTTACCGCATCGACTTTTCTGTCGCCTATAAAACTGATATCCGCGCGATGGTAGAGATCATTAAAGAGGCGGTATCGGAACATCCGCAGGTGATCAGTGGCGATGATGTTCCATTTGAAGAGCTGCCTGACTGTGAAATAGATAGCTTTGGCGACTCTGGCGTTAACATGTTCGTTGAGTTTTGGATGGAAGGGGTGGACGATGGTAAAAACCGCGTGGGTGGCGATTTGCTGCTTACTGTGTTTGAAACATTACGCGAGCACAACATTGAAATACCGTTCCCTCAACGCGAAGTAAGGGTTATCAACGAACAAGGCATTGGTATTCGAAATACCACACCGTAGCTAAACTCGCTCATGACATGAGCGCTTTCAGTCATACCTTCGCGCTGGCTAAAACCTAGCGCGAAGTGTATCCCACTGCCACTCTTGGGCAGACAGACCTAACGTCTGGACAAACTTTGCATAGTCTTCTTTGCCCATCGCTGACGCTACGGTTTTTAATTGAGATTTGGCTTTTATTGCTTTTACCTGCAGTAACTCCAATCGCTTATCGGCACTTGAATCGAAGTTTTCACTGATGATTGCATTCGCTTTATTGGTCGCTTCCCACGCTGTAATAACATAGCCCACCAGCTTTATGTAAACACCCACCATACGCTTTCGCTCAAATATGTTCTCAAACAGTGAGCCGGATAACGACTTTTGGAAACTGGCCTCTGTTTCTAAGGCAACAAATTGCTCGGCGTTCTTTAGCTCATTCAACACATTGTGTAAAAGCATAATGTGGGCATGCGTATTAAGTGCATCGACGTGAAGTGCATTAATATCGTCGCTTAGCATTTCTAAATTGACCAACGTTCGTTGAAGACTAGCCATTGTGGTAATTGTCTGTAGAAGCGAAAAATAAAGGTTCAGTGTATCGAATTAAAGATGGGTTTGCGATGGTCTCGCGGTCGTTTTAATCACATTAAGAATTCATAACACAACTTATAGAAATCAATTAAAAAGGGCGCGGAAGCGCCCTTTTAGATTTATGTCTATTGAGAATTAGTTGTTAAGCTAATTCGCGATAGTAGTTATATCGCATCTATTTACCCAAGCTGGCGTTTAGATCGTGACGTAAATCGAAACGGTCTAGCGTCATCACTTTGGTCCAAGCGTCGACGAAGTCTTTAACAAAACGGCTTTTCGCGTTGTCGTAGGCATAAACTTCGGCCACTGCACGCAGCTCACTGTTTGATCCAAAGACCAGGTCTACAGGCGTACCTGTATACATAACTTCACCAGTAGTTCTGTTTACACCTTCATATACCGACGGGTTATCTGTTTTTCTCCACTTAACGCCCATATCAAGAAGCGTTACGAAGAAATCGTTGTTAAGCGTGCCTACTTTGTCAGTAAATACACCGTGGCTAGTGCCACCTGAGTTTGCTCCCAATGAACGCAAACCACCAAGCAAAACAGTCATTTCTGGTACTGTTAGATTAAGCTGATCGGCTTTGTCTACCAGCATGTCGGTTGGCGAACGATAGCTAGCTTCTGCGTTGTAATAGTTTCTAAACGCATCGGCTGTTGGCTCTAACAATGAAAACGAATTAACGTCTGTTTGCTCTTGCGTAGCATCAGTTCGACCCGGAACCACTGGAACAGTAACCTTGACGCCAGCATCTGCCGCTGCTTTTTCAATTGCTGCGGCACCGCCAATCACAATGAGGTCAGCAAGAGACACTTTCTTCTTAGAAAACATGCGTGAATTGTAGTCTTCTTGCATCTCTTTAAGCTTAGAAACAACGGCTTGAACGGTTTCAGGCTCGTTGGCTTCCCAATTCATTTGCGGTTCAAGGGCAATACGAGCACCATTCGCTCCACCGCGTAAATCAGATGCTCGGAAGCTAGACGCTGCCGCCCATGCTGTTTTCACAAGTTGCTGAACGGTTAAACCACTGTCTAAGATGTCAGCTTTAAGTTTCTTAACGTCTTTTTCAGAGATCGCTTTATAGTCAGCTTTAGGCACTGGATCTTGCCAGATGAAGTTCTCTTCTGGGATATCGTTACCCAAGTAACGTGCCTTAGGACCCATATCGCGGTGAGTTAGCTTGAACCACGCTTTGGCAAACGCCGTTTGATACTCTTTAGGATCCGCTAAGAAGCGCTCGGCAATTTTTCGATACTCTGGATCATACTTAAGCGCCAAGTCAGCTGTAGTCATCACAGGAGGATTTTTCTTACCTTCTACATGCGCATCTGGTACTGATTTATGAAGCGATTCATCGGTAGGGACCCACTGGATAGCGCCGGCAGGACTGCGAGTTTGCTTCCACTCAAAGCCCAATAAGTTTTGGAGATATAGGCTCGTCCATTTAGTAGGTAGCTGTGTCCAAGCACCTTCCAAACCGCTCGTTACTGTGTCTTCTGCATTGCCTTTACCGCAATTGTTCTTCCAACCTAGTCCCTGCTCTTCTAAGCCTGCACCGCCTGGCTCAGCTTCTAAACAATCAGCAGGCTTGTGTGCGCCGTGCATTTTTCCAAATGTATGACCACCCGCTATTAGGGCAACGGTCTCTTCATCATTCATCGCCATACGGCCAAATGCAGTGCGAATATTTTTAGCAGATCCCATCGGATCAGGCACACCTTTAGGGCCTTCAGGGTTAACATAGATCAAGCCCATGTGCGTTGCCCCCAACGGACGCTGAAGCTTACCGTCGCGCTCTTCACGATCGCTCGCAAGCATTTCCACTTCTGGGCCCCAATAAACCATGTCAGGTTCCCAGTCGTCGGTACGACCACCCGCAAATCCATAGGTGTCAAAGCCCATGTTTTCCATGCCTACGGTACCCGCAAGGATCATTAAGTCGCCCCAAGATAAACTTTCACCGTACTTTTGCTTAATAGGCCAAAGCAAGCGACGCGCTTTATCAAGGTTTCCGTTGTCTGGCCAGCTGTTCAGCGGATCAAAACGCAGTTGACCACCGTCACCACCGCCACGACCATCTAGCGTACGATAGGTACCTGCACTGTGCCATGAAAGTCGAATGAAGAAAGGACCATAATTTCCGAAGTCTGCCGGCCACCAATCTTGAGAAGTAGTGAGTAGCTCATTAACATCTTTTTTTACTTGGTCGAGATCTAGCTTAGCGAATGCCTTTGCATAACTGAAATCATCACCTAGTGGGTTTGAGCGATTATCGTGATCTCTTAACGGAGAGAGATCGAGCTGATCAGGCCACCAAAATTGATTATTTTTCGCTTGAAAAGCTTTAGCAGTGCCCGTGCCTTTAGCACCCGCAGGCTTACTAATTTGATCGTTGGCAATAGCCCCTGTTGCACCAAGCGATAAGGCAACAAGTACTGATACTGTGGTTTTTTTAAACCTGTTTATAGTCATGGTCTTTTCCCGTCTGAGTTTGTTGTAGTTACCAAAGCGTGAGTGCGAATCACACCACTAATTTGTTAACATTTTGTTTACCTCATAAGCAGTTAAAAGATAGACAGGCTTAAAGAATATTTACAGTTGATAAAATGAATTCAACTGATTAGAAAATCCAATCAATGAAAAGTTGATTAATTTCAATACATTAAAAACCCAGTTCACTTTATGACGTAATCGACTGTCGCTCAGTAGAACCATGTAATGCGGAAAATGAGCTAGATCTGTGAATCTCTTTCAGAGATTGGGAAATTTTTTCGCTTCTTGAAGAGTGAAACTTTTCCATACTTTCTATAAGCGGCTAAATAACCAACTAAAAAGTGTCGGTTTATGTAAAGTTTTCATCTAATTGAAATACATTCTGCAATTTCTACCATGGCACAGCAATTGATACAGAGATGATGCAATTAAAGACGCATTAACTTCAGATAAGAAGTCGATGGAATGTTAAAGAAGTAATGAGGATGAACTTATGAAAAACACACTTAAGACACTTACCGGACTTGCAGCTATTGCCTCTATCAGTGCTATGGCTTCATTCGGTGCGCATGCTCAATCAAATCAAATTGAAGCAAAAGACAGTGGTTTTTATGTAGGTGGTAATTACGGTTACCTACGCGTTGAAGGTGAAGATGACTTTGACGATGACAAAGATGTTTGGCAAGGCCTTGTTGGATATAAATTCAATGAGTGGATTGCAATTGAAGGTGGTTACATCGATTTTGGTGATTACGGTAACGACCTTGCAGGTGCTGAAACAGACGGCTACACAGCGGCGATCAAGGGTATTCTTCCATTAACAGAGCGTTTTTCTCTCTACGCGAAAGCAGGTCAACTTTGGTCAGAAACCGAGTATAACTTTGCTGGCGTTTCACGTGATAACGATGACGAAAGCTTGTTTGTAGGCGCAGGTCTAAGCTACGCGATTACTAGTAACTTTTTAGTAAACGCCGAGTACACTGTTTATGATACAGAGCTTGATGCAGACGAAGCGTTTGATGACATCGACGACACCGATTTTGAAACCGATCTTAAGCAAGCCAGTATTGGTGTTGAGTATCGTTTCTAAGACATTTGTTGCCTCACGTTTAACAACGTGACTTAATGAGAATGCTAAAGCCTTGGCAACATTGCCAAGGCTTTTTACTTTTTGCTACCCATCTATTTTCTGGATGAGCTGCGCCAGTTCCTCAATTTTTGACACTGTCGTTTTAACTAAGTTGTCAATTTCATTGGATGAGGACTGGGAGTTACCTGCTAACGTTCGTACTTCATCAGCCACAACCGCAAACCCTCTCCCCATTTCACCTGCTCGTGCCGCTTCTATCGCTTAATAGTCTTCGGATAAAACTTGATTTATCTAAGGCCTGTTTTTCCAACTATGAATATTAAACTCGTCTTACAGTGAAAATATTACACATTGCAAACTGATACATTTTACACACGAACTTAAACATGCTATTTATCAATAAAAATCAAATGCTTATATTTTTCATTCTTAGGTTTTATAGAGGTACAAATTCTGCAACAGAATACAAATAGTGAAAAATGAATAAATAGGAAACGTCACATGCAATCAGGAAAGAGTGTATTTCAACCCGGTCAAAACTGTTGGGTAGAGAGCAAGGCTCGCTTTTCTACACCTTTGATAGATTGCGGAAACTATTATAAAGCCTTGCACAGCTCTATCGTTAAAGCTAAGCACAGTATCTTCATTGTTGGATGGGATATAGATAGCCGCATTCGCTTGCTGCGAGGCGACGACGAAGCGAACAGTGAAGCGCCGAGCGTAATAAGTGATTTACTTAAGTGGAAAGCTGAGCAAAATCCTGACATTAAAATTTACCTGCTACGTTGGGACTCATCGCTAGCCTTTTTCGCGCAGCGCGAAATGTGGGCAAAGGAAGTGTGGGAAGAAAAAACTCCAGACAATGTGCAAACCGAGCTCGATGACACGATTCCGATGGGCGGAAGTCAGCACCAAAAAATTGTGGTTATCGATGATGAACTTGTATTCTCAGGTGGAATGGATGTATCTACCAACCGCTGGGATACCCGTGACCACCCCGTAGTTTCAGAAGAGCGTGATGGACCTGATGGGGAGTATGGTCCTCTTCATGATGTGCAAATGGTATCAAGTGGACCTGTAGTAGCCGACTTTTCAAAATTAGTTCGATGGAGGTGGCAGCGTGTTGCTGACTCTTCACCTATTGATATCCGCGAGGACGCGCGCATTGATGAAAATGCCCCGTTGCCTGATGCTTGGCCACAAGATTATCCTCCCCTTTTTGAAGACGTAGAGTGTGCACTTGCCAGAACAATTCCATTTATGGATGAGGTCGAGCCTGCTCAAGAGGTACGTCATATGCTGCTTGATCTTATCGGTGAAGCAGAGTCTGTAATCTACATTGAGAATCAATTTACAACGCGTCAGGAGATCGCTGAAGCGCTGAATAAGCAGCTCAAACTGAAACCTAATCTTTCGGTCATTATCGTAAGTTCCTACGAGCCAAAAGGTAAGTTTGAGTGCGAAGCATTTTGGGCAAGCCGCATAGAATTCAAGGAAATTTTAGAAAAAGGGATTGACCCTAAGCGCGTAAAACTGACTTATTCTTCAATTGAAGACATGCAAGGCCGCAAGGCATACAAGCGCATCCACTCCAAAGTGATGACCATTGATAACAAATACCTTGTTATCGGGTCATCAAACTTGAGTAATCGCTCAATGACGCTAGACACCGAAATCGACACGGTGCTGTTTGGTAACACCAAAGACAATCAGGCGTGTATTGAGCAAGTGAGAAACGACTTACTCGCAGAGCACACGGGGCGTGATATTGATGCAATGCCGGCGTTATTCAACAATGAATATCCGGTTGAAGCATTAATGCAGGATCAGATAGCACACGGCTACGTACTTACCGAAGTTCGCGATGAGGTGTTTACCGAACAATCCGTTAAGAATGTGTTCAGAGCGTTATCTGACCCTGAAGAACCCCTTATTTCGGTGCCAACCTTTGATGGAGCTGCTATGCCTGCACGTAACCCAAGACGTCGCAGTATTATGATTTTGATTGGTCTTGCCATCATTGCTGTTCTTGGCGGGCTTATGTTTTGGGCTAGCCAGTCAATACCTTGGTTAAGTTCTGACAGCATTAACGCCTTTCTAGAGAAAAGTCGTGGAACCTACTTTGCTCTGCCTACCGTGTTGCTGGTCTATGTGGACGGCGGCGTTTTATTCTTCCCGGTCACTGTACTGTCACTTGCTGTGGCTGCTATTTTTGGCCCTATATGGGGGCCCATCTACGGCATCATGGGAGCACTAATGAGCTCTGCAATCATGTTTGGAATAGGCAAGCTATCAGGCAACGCGGGGCTTAGAAAAATTGGAGGTCCAAAGGTAGCTGCCGTTGACGAAAAACTAAAGCGTAGCGGTATCGTTGGCGTCGCGGCCATTCGAATGTTGCCTGTAGCGCCCTTTAGTCTGGTGAATTTGGTAGCGGGCATCTCATCTATTGGCATTTTCCAGTTTTTAGTGGGGACATTTTTAGGCATGTTCCCGCCCATGATTGCGAAAGGGCTTGTGGGTGATTCGATAGCACAAATTTGGCAGAACCCTTCTGTGGAAACCATTAGCTATTTAGTTGGCGGTATCGTTTTATGGGGCCTTATGATTTGGGGCTCGCAAAAATTTGCCCGCTACTACCAAGCTCGAAAGGAGTCGGGGAATCAAGATACTGCCAGTGATAATAGTAACAAAGATGAGGTAGAGAAATGTGCCGCATAGTGACCTACAACATTCACAGCGGAATAGGCAGAGACAAAAAGCACGATTACAAACGCATAGGGCAATTCTTGGCAAACAGTGGCGCCGACGTGGTGCTGCTGCAAGAAATGGATACTCGTCCCTCTGAGCGAAGTACAGCACAGGACGTTAAAGATATCTGCGCTGAAAACACGTTTAAGCTCATTCCATCACCAGCCATTAGGGAATCTGATGGCTGGTACGGCAACGCCATTCTAACTCGCTTTGACGTATTAGCGCACGATACACTGGATGTCAGCCAAAACGGGCGACAGCCTAGAAATGTTCAGATTGTAGAGCTCAAGACAGAAAAGACCCCCCTTACGGTGGTGAATACCCATAAGGGGCTTAAGAAGCTAGAACGTCGCTCACAGTTTTCTTTGCTTCATGAGCACCTTTCTTCAAGAATGAAAGAGAAGCAAATCCCTCTAGTTCTAGCCGGTGATTTCAATGAGTGGCAGTTTTTCTCAAAAGCGTTTAAAGCACTTAACGATTTACTATTACAGCAAAAAGTGGGGGCAACATTTCCAAGCCACTTTCCTGTATTTGCACTTGATAGAGTATGGGTGTCTGACGACATCAAGGTAAAAGCGTGCAGAAAATTAAAAAATGCGAAAACTCGAATCTTGTCAGATCATTTACCTGTGCTTGTTGATATTGAACTGCCCCAGAACGACTAACCCAGTGATCTTTTGCACTTAACGGGTTGCGTTATTCTCGTCGTACGCGAGATTTAGCATTATCTTGTGTTGGCACAGTGCTATGCAGGTTGCGCTATGAACGATGAAGCGGCAAATTCTAACGTACCGCACCAGTGTTTCAGTGCGTTTTCTTGAGCCACTACTTTTCTTAGAATATCAATGATCGGACTGCTATCTAGCAGCGTCTTGGCACTCTTGTTTGTCGCAGCGAGTACAGTACGCTGCATTTCTGGCTGTGTTATTTTCAGTGATGAAACTAGGCCAGACTCCTTTAAATGAAAAATAGCTGATGTAGGAAGGATCATCACGCCTTCTCCCTGCATAACTTGCCTAAGGCCAGTCATGAGTTGTCCAGAATAGGCCAAATCGTGCTGCAAACTAACGCCCGTTGCTTTTTCATAGTCAGCAATTAGTTGACCCAATGCATCTTTGTTACCCGGTGATAGCAAAGGTAATTCACTGATTTCCCAAAAACGGATCGTCGTTCTATCTCGAAGCTTGGCGTATTGTTCACACGATGAGGAAGCAGAAAAAACCAAATGAAGATCTTCTTGAATTAGCGGTGTGACTCGCATGAATTTAGGGTCGACAGCTTGCTGATAAGTAAGCGCAACATCCACCTGCTTTGACTCAAGCCAATCATTAATGGTGTAAGACGGTCCAGTGCTGATTTCGACTTTGAGCCCTTTATGGTTCGCCGTTATTTCCGTGAGCAGCGGTAAAGAAAGCACATTGCCGATTGATGGTAGCATTCCTATTTTTACTACCTTCTTTTGTCCAGTTTGAAAGGCTTCCAATGCGGCCTTAACGTTGTCTATTTCGGTTAGCAGCTTTAATGCATGTTTATAAAAAACATCGCCCGCCGATGTTAGGTTTACTCCCGAAAAACTTCTTTCAAGCAGCGTCGCTTTCATCTCTCTCTCTAAACTTGCCAACTGCTGACTAATGGCGGGTTGAGCGATATCCAATGCTCTCGCCGCCGCAGCAATACTACCCTTACGCACAGTCATAACAAAATAATGCAGCTGTTTTGAATGCACTTGCCCTCCTTACAAAGGTGGTGAGTTCTAGAACGGGAACGGTTTAATGAAGATGGCAGCAACGAATATGCCATTCCATTAAGTTATATGAAGCAAAATTGTAAAAATGGGCTAAAAGCAGTGGGGCATGAAAATCTTGTCTCCCCCCATACTTAAGTCTAATAGCATTAAATTAGCGCCCTGTGAGACAGCTCAATATTTTTCTTATACCCCTGAATAATCTTCTTTCTTCCTGCAAAGCCAAAGAGTTTTTAGCCTTGTTCTTGTACACGAGTGGCTAGACAACAATAACAAGATGCTTCTCGCATCAAAGTAGTGCTCGTGCGTGCCTAAAAAGAGTGCAGATTTTAATAATCCACACCCACAAAACTAAGTAGCAATAAGCACGATTGGGAACACAAATGAAACAGAAAAAGCTCCACACTGCAGTACGTTACGCACTTACCGGATTAACACTTTTCACTACTTCATTGCTTGTACAGGCGCAAGAAGTGACTGAAGAAACCACAGAAGCCAAAGACCTAGAACGCATTGCCGTTGTTGGTGCCCGCGGTGCACCGCGTTCAGTAACCAGCTCTCCTGTACCGGTCGATGTACTCACCGCCGAAGACGTTGAAGCCGTTGCGTTTACCGATATGAACAATGTCCTTATGACACTCGTTCCCTCTTATTCCGTAGGCCGTCAACCCATTTCCGACGGCGGAACATTTATCCGTCCAGCAACGCTTAGAGGTATGCCCACCGACAAAACGCTTGTTTTGGTTAACTCTAAACGTCGTCACAGGGCCGCACTTGTTTCAATTGGCGGTTCTGGCACACAGGGGCCAGACATCGCAACTATTCCCACCGCAGCAATTCAAAGTGTTGAAGTGTTGCGCGACGGTGCAGCTGCGCAATATGGCTCAGATGCCATTGCAGGTGTTATCAACTTTCAATTAAAAAATAACACCGAAGGCGGCTCGTTCACTGCCGACTACGGCAGCTACTACGAAGGAGATGGCGATCAAATTACCGTTACTGGGAATAAAGGTTTCGCGTTAGGCGACGATGGCTTTTTCAGTATTTCAGCCGAATACTCTGACAGCGAAGCCACCTTTCGTGGTGAGCAATATTGTGAGCCATGGTTTTGTGTGGATGACCAGTCAGATCAATACATCGCTGATGCTACGGCCATGGCCAACAGCGTTCATGGTTCAGACGTAGTCCAACCATGGGGGCAACCAAATACAAGTGGGACGCGTGTTTTCTTTAACGCAGGTTACGCACTATCCAGTGAACTTGAACTCTACGCATTCGGTAACTATTCAGAAAGTGAAGGTGACGGTTCATTTTATTATCGCTATCCAGGCAATGGCACCATTGAAGACATTCGACTTGAGGACGGTTCAATCTGGAACCCGCTAGAGTTCTTCCCCGGTGGCTTCACGCCTCGTTTCTTCGGTGATGTGACTGACTACTCATTTGTTGGTGGTGTTAAGGGCATGTCGGGCGACCTTACTTATGATATCAGTGGTCGTTACGGCAATAATGAAATCTCTTACACACTAGCCAATACCATTAACCCGTCACTGGGTAACGAGTCACCTACTTCATTTAAGCCGGGTGACTTAACCAACGAAGAAACACAGATTCAAGCTGACTTCACCTATGACTTGAACCAGTATGTTCTTGCCTTCGGTGCAAGTTACTTAGATGAGTCATACGAAATCTCTGAAGGTGAGCTAAGTTCCTATAACGCCGGCTCTTACGCCACATCCGACCCTTGGGAGTTTTGTAACGACGACTACACCACTACGGCACTGGGCGCTGCTGTCATTGCTAACGGTTCAACTCTGAATTGTGCCAACTACACCAGTGCTGACAGTAACGACGATGGGGTTGAAGATGATGGATTCGCTGGAGTAGACGCCGTTTATACCGTTGTAGGCGTTGGCTCCAACGGCTTTCCTGGCTATTCACCAGACTATTCGGGCTCATACGAGCGTGACTCATATGCGGTATACACGGATATCTCTGGTGACATTACAGACGAGTTGTTTGCTCAGGCTGCGCTGCGTTATGAAGACTATTCTGACTTTGGCTCAGAAGTAGTATACAAAGTAGCAGGGTTCTATCAGTTTAGTGACGAAGTAGGCTTTAGGTCGTCTTTTGGCACTGGCTTTAGAGCCCCTACTCCAGGTCAGCAAGGCACCACCAACGTATCTACACGTCTGCCCGATGGCTTCCCAGTAGCAACAGGTTTGTTCCCAGCCGGCGGCGAAGTAGCGCAGGCGCTTGGTGCCAACGAGCTTTCACCCGAAAAATCGACCAACTTTACGCTGGGCATGACTGCGAACTATGGCGATTTAACGCTCA